>UMJY01017113.1_pt1 | contig 127312 bp, 176 predicted proteins | sample 1966191 | NCBI WGS metagenome assembly UMJY01 (sample SAMEA4836161, study PRJEB28245) | human gut metagenome | biome: gut microbiome; material: fecal sample | place: Denmark | collected 2008 | reverse complement strand
GGCTCATAATACTCATGGATCCCGCTGAGGATCACGCGGTCCTTTTCGGAACCGTCGTCCAGCACGAACTTCAAAAGCTTCTTGCTCTTGGGCACGGCGGAGCACTCCTTGATCTTCACCGCCCGGAAATCGGACTTGGAGAAGGTCTCAAAATCCACCTCTTCCTCAAACAGAGGCTCGATCTTCACCTTGGAGAAATCGATGGCCGCCTCCTTCTTCTCCTCCTGGGCGGCGGTGGCCTTGGCCTTGGCGGGGACGTCCGTGGGCTTCATGGTGGGGATTATAAAACCCTCGTGACAAGGACAGTTTTTACTACTATATCTTGTTGTTTTCAGGTCTTTTCGTCCCATATTTAGTACCTCTTGTTTTAGTAGGCAATAGAAATTTCTTAAAAGTTCTTAGGTTTTCTTAGAAAATGCTCGGCAATTTTAGTACGATTTTTAGTACGCCTTAGCATATCTTTACCTTTCCCTCCAAGTTTGCAAAGGACTCTTTTTTCTTTTCTCTGGTTGCCTCGTTGTAAATGTCCATCGTTGTTGAAATATCAGCGTGTCCCATAATCTCTTGAATAACTTTCAAGTTCGTTTCGTTTTCACAGAAACGAGTGCAGAATGTATGCCTCAGATTGTGGACTGAAAAGTGCGGCAACAACAATGGTTCTCTCTTTTGTTTCTTTGCCAGTTCAGCTTCTTCGATGTTGTAATCTCTAATGATACGCTCTATCGCTCTGTTGATGTTATGGGGTGACAAAACACTGCCGTATCTGTTGGAGAAAATGAATCCAGAATATCCATCAATAACAGTCTGGTTGAATCCATCACGCATTTGTCGTAATCGTTCTTCCAGCAACGCCTTTTTCACGGCTGCGAACATCGGTATTTCACGAATGCCTGATTTTGTCTTTGGCGTTGTAATATGAAATACAGACTTTCGAGTATCTTCTTCAGGTCTGTAAATTAAGCTGTGATTGATCTCAATGATGTTGTTCTGAAAATCACAGTCCTCCCACCGAAGTCCTGTTACCTCTCCTACTCTGCATCCAGTGCCAAGCAACACAGTGAAAATTGGAAGCCAGTGATTATAAGTCTTATGCTCTCGCACAAAATTCACAAATGCTTCCTGCTGTGGCTCGGTTAGAGCATGACGCTTTGGTTTCTCCCAATCATGACTTTTCTTGATCTCAGTCATAACTCCATCAGTAGGATTCAGACGAATATATCCATCACGCACTGCAATCGCAAACACTGGATGGAGGATCGTATGAATGATTTCCATACTGTTTGGCTTGAAACCATTTTCGAGCAGAGAGTTGTAGAACTTCTTGATCATGCTGTATTTAATGTCTACCAGTCTTTTGTTTCCAAGTTCGTCACGCACATACTTGTCATACATATATTTATAGTTGCTGCGTGTGCTTTTCTTCAACTCTTTTTTGTCAGATATATAGTCCTCCCAAAAAGCATCCAGCGTAGTCTTTCTTGCATTGAATGTGTCAATTTCATCCTGCAAGTCTTTTGCGATTGATTTTTCGAGTTCTCGCAAGCAAATTCCCGGCTGTTTTCCTTTCGGTGTCCGATCTGACTGAGTTAAAGTCCAGCTATAAACGAATCTTGGTACGCCTTTGGCATCGGTGTAGCGATACATATATCTGCCATCAGCGTTTTGATATTCTCCTTTCCATAACAGTCGATTTTTCGTATCACGCCGTTCTTTAGCCATCGCATATCCTTTCCGACAAAAGAAACCGCAATACAAGCATACATATTAATTATACGAATTGCGGTATCTTCTGTCAACCGCATAAATTTAAAATAATCATTAACTTACTAAAAACTTACTTTGCATATTTTACAAATAGCTTTGTTGCAAAACCCATTTTTCGAACAAAGGTCTTTTAATTCGAACTCTTTGTCCTGTATGTAAAACCCAATCCAGTTCCTTCTTGTATTTATCGTTATCAATGATGCTGCGTAGACGATTTTCTCCGATCATTGAATATTCGGCAGCTTCTTCAATTGAAATACACAGTCTTTGATTATATGGAATTTTTATTCTTTCCATTATCTCACCTCACTTTGAATAAAGGCGATAAGGTTTAATACCCTATCGCCTATTTTTTACGGATACTTTTATTTCTTGTTATGCAATTAGCCTTTTTCGATTTTCACATATTCATGCCCACATAAACGACATTTATAATGTGCTTCTCGTGTTCCATCTTCTTTTAATTTATCGCTCCATTTCCATTCGTGCGAATGAGGACAAATCTCAGGATGCTCTCTGCAAATTGCATATACGATTTTTGCGGCGAATTCAATATCTCCAATATCCATATTGTTTACTCCATTTTATCAATCAACTCTTTGATGTAGAACCAATTCCACCAGTTCGGAGGGCAGTTACATCATCGTCATCAGTAATGACAAAAGGCATGATAATTCCTTGAGCAAAAGCATCGCCCTTATTGACGGTCAGAACCTTATCACTCTTACTGTCGTTTGTGATTTTGATAAAGATATGGCCTTCATTGGATTCATTATTGTAATAGTCCTGATCAACAACACCAACAGTATTGTCGAGTTGCATACGATACTTAAATCCATAGCTGCTACGAGGGAACAGCATAAGAACATTACCACGGCTCAAACTACACTTGATGCAAGTGGGAACCTTAATTGTCTGTCCCGCCTTCAGCTTAAAGGAAATGGGAGAAATGAAATCATAACCAGCACTGCCCTGCGTTGCTCTACGAGGTACTTTCAGTTCATCATACTTCTGATAACTCAGAACACCATTCTTTGCCTTAAATTCCTCAGCAACAGTCTTTTCATATTCCTTTTCGGAAATTAATTCAAACTTGTTCATTTTATCGCTCCTTTGAATTTTGTAAATTTGCAAGAATTTTAGTTCTTTCATCATCTCCGTAACTAACTTGCCAATATCTTTGCAAATTAATAATATGCTTGATTTGACGCTTGGAAAGCAGATGCAGATGATCTAATACTACTTCTCGCCTTTTACTTCTATCTGGATGTGCAGAGCCTCCAAATCGGCATTGACAATAATTCAAATGGTAGTTACATATTGGGCATTTTTCTTTTTTGAAAATCATATTAAGCATCTACCACCTTAATATAAAGTCCGCAATGGCACATACCCTCTGTCATATCACGAAACTCTTTGCACATACATTTGGTATCTGGTGTTTTTTCTAAAGAACATGGACAATAGCCATCATTTTCTTTCTTGCGTTGCTCAATTTCTTGAACTAATTCTTGATCAGGATTTTTAATGATTTTCATCAATTATTTGCCTCCTTGATAAAGCCGCCAACAATTTCACATCCATCAATATTATCACAATCTTGCTCTCTGATAGGTTCGTTATCTAATTTCTCTGCAACTACACGAAGTTTCTTTAACGCCTCCATCATGTCAATAATGTAGTTAATATTGTCAACTTCTTCATCTTTCCGAATAATATCAATAAAGTTCCATTCAATGAACTCAACTAAATTATCTACTTGAGATTTTGTGAATTCAACAGAAAGAGTTTTCTCATTATTCATCATAATCTCCTTTATGAAATCTTTTCTGCGTATTGCCCATCAGAATTCAATGTCACTCCAAGAACCTCGTCATAATGAGATTTTGAATTTGGAATGTAACGCCCAAATTTGATAATAACATTTGAAAAGTTAGATAACTGTGTCAGATAGCCTTTTTCTTCGCATTCCTGTTTTGTATATCCAGTGTAGATCACAAAGTCGTTTTCTGTTTTGTCACGAAAACTATATAATAATCGTGACAAATCATCAAAGCTATCCAGCGGCTCTAATCCTCCACAGACAATTGCAGATGTAATCGGATTATTTATATATCGTTCAACAATTTCATCAATGTCGAATTCGATATTTGGAGAACAGGCAAGTTCACTGTTTTGACAACAGTGAACTTTTGCCTCTTTCTCACATTTAAAGGTACAGTATGGGAAAATGATGAACATGGATGGTTTTTTATAATTTACAAAATCTTCGTCAACCAATCCTTTAATACGCAATATTTTCCCACTCCCTCATTTGATACTCTGCCTTGCGTTCCTTAGAATAAGTCTTGATTGGAGTATAAAATCCAACAATGCGTGTGTATTCTGTTTCCACAGGACAACCGCACTCAGGACACACACTGCCAAAGAAAGCGTGATTGTTCTTGCAAGCCTGAATCTTGGTATTAAACGCAAAATAGGTTACGCCCTGATCTGCAATGTAATTGAGCATATCCCATGTCTGATCGAAGGTAGCAAAAGGAGCCTCGATGTTTACATGGAGAATGCTGCCGCCATTACAGAACTTATCAAACATAGATGCAATTCTGATACGCTCTTTGAGGGTAGTTTTAATACCCAGCGGAATGAATTGATTGCCATACAGAGGCAGATCGGTAACGGTTTCTTCAGGATAGAAGAACAAGTCCTTTTTCATCAGCTTTGCGGCTGCGGTTTCACCGGGAATCTGTTCACAGTTGATTTGATAATCGACAGTCTTGGCAAATTCAGCCTTAGTGCTGTGAATTACCTCGAAAATCTGCTTACCAAAATTTTCTGCTTCCTGAGTGTAATATGTATTACCAAGTTCATCTTTACGAATGTAACCAAAGGTTTTCATGGTTTCATAAATTCCAATAAAACCAATGGTGTTATAAAGATGCTCAAAATCTACCAGATTCAATGTAAAGTTTCTCAGTAAACCCTTATCTACATTTCGCTTGATGATATGACGAATACTGTCCAAAGCCTTGAGATTCAGAATAACCAGTTCCTTGAGAGCTGCCAGATAATCAGCCTCAGTCTTGTTTTCAAGAGCCAGTCTTGCAAGATTGATCGTGCTGACCTTTACAGAACCAACTTTCAGAGCAGTACCGCCGATGGAGTTGAAATAACCCAAATCCTCAATATTGCTCTTCAGACGGCAGCAATTAGACAGACTGGTAACAGAATCATCAATGAACAGATTACTATCATTCCACTTCATATTGTGCTGACAAGCGTAACGAGCGAAATCTTCATCGACAAACTTGCCATTAACACGGAGCAGAGAAATAGAATTAACAGGGAAAGTCATCATGTTCTTAGAACGAATCTTTGCCATTGTTTCAAGGAATACCTTTTGGAACTCCATAATTCCGTCAATTTCGTCAATCATGAAAGAACCATCGGGGAATTCAGAACCACCAAACAGAGCCTCAAGATAAGGTCTATCAAAGATGCTTGTATTAGTAAATGCAGACTGAATGCCGCCACGGAGGAAAGGCTGGTTCAGTGCATAAATCAAACGCTGAATCTGCTGACGAGCTGCACGATCATTATCGACATACAGATTCTCAGCACAGTCCTTCTTCCAGAAATAATACATATAAGGAATCAGATTGGGCAAACCAACAGCACCAGAGCTGCGGTTACAAGTCCAGCTTACAAATTCCTTTACGAAATCAACAAAGGTTTCGAGATGCTGGGGAGGTTCGGCATTGAAGTTTTCAATAAAGAACAAGCCCTTTTCTGCCAAATCTTTCAGATCATAAGCAAAACAGTAATGAACAAAGGTTGAAGTGTTTGCATCGTGCAGATACAGGTGTCCATCCCACTCATTACGCAACCAATCATTTGCTACCTTAAAACCGTACTTCTTATTGATCTCGTAGTGAATTTTATTGAATGCCAACAGCTTTTGATGGGGCTTAGGCATCTCATTGATCAAAGTAACAATGTCTTTCTGACCGACATTGGCATTGCCATCGACAGAGGCATCGGCAACAGTATCAGAATCAATGAAATTATCAATGAAGTCCGTATAACTTAACTGACCAGCAGAAAAGCCATTGATACTTGCCATTTCCTCACCGTATTCGTTTTGCATCTTATTGTATGCGTTGATAAAATTCTTTTTCAGTTCGATATTAATATTCACTGCACATTCTCCTGTTCGTTGATCCAATTATTAGCTGCCGCAAAATCCATCTGCTTACCATCTACATCAAGAACAGGTACACGAACAAAATTCATGCTTCTCATTAATTCCTGATCAGTGTTTTCCTCGAACTGAATACCCTTTGCAGTCAGCTTCTTTTTCAGAACATTACATGATGGGCATCCAGTCGAATAAAGAATTACCTTGCTCAAAATACTTCCCTCCTTAATCTAAAATAATGGAGCGGATTTCTTTCCACTCTGATACACGGATCACACCAGCCGCTTGAGCATCGAATGACTGGTTATGTGGGCGGCTAAACAAGATACCTTGATAATCACCGCCAGTTACATTGTGAACTCCGTCATCAATTAGATAATCTCCATGAACAAGCTGCTTGTGAGAAGTGATGATGAACTGTTTCCAATTCAAGAACGGATATAATTCCAAAATTCTCTCAATTTTCTTATCACAAGTGTTGTAATGCGTTGCTGTAACAATACGCAGAATATGCTTGTCATTAATTTCTTTTAAGACCTCGAAGCAATCTGGAATGCGTTCCAAATTGCTCCAAATGTCTTTCTCCTTAATCGGAGCAAATACTTGTTCTTTTGTGAGAGTCGGGAAAAATAAACTTACATCCCAATCTGTAACTTCTGATGGTTTTACCGTTGTTCCATATCTCTGATTAATTGCTGAAATCCAGCAATCAATCAGATTTTCGATTACATCATCTGCGTCACAGAGAATAATTTTCTTTTCTCGATCCATACCAAACACCTTTTACAAATACTTAGCAATTTCCTCTACTTTGTTAGATAAGTCCTGCAATGAACCATTGTTGATCACAAACATATCAACAAAAGGATAATTATCCATTGCCGTTTCCGAAGGATGATTTGCCTGTTCTGGTGTTAAATCCGATGCAAAATCAGGACGATTAATGCGGATCAGCATTGTATCCATGTTGTTTTCACGGAAACACTCAACTTCATTTGGAAAACGACAATCTGGAATTAGAACATAATCCCATTCATTAGGAAACAGTTGCAGAACACTTACGATAAAGTCAGTCCAGTAACTCGGACGCTGAGTACGAACAATATCTGTGCCGACATACTGAAGCAATGTTCTGCCCTTTTCATCTTTTGCTCCATCCCATGCAAAGAATTTTTCGCAGATATACTTAACCAGATCGCCAAAGTGAGCAATCAGAACACGATGACCATTAGCCTTCAAATGTTCATCAAGCATTCCCGCAAGAGTATCTTTGCCGTGACGAGCCTTGCCCGAAATACAAATTACTTTCATGCCGCCACCTCAATATCATCAAAGACATGAGGAATCAGTGTCTTGAAAGCCTTCAACAGCATAATGGCAATTTCACGCATCTGAGGATGTGCTGAGGGAGCGCAGCGCAGCTTAAAGAAATGCCTCCACTCTGCAAGATTCATAGTGATACAAATCTCAGTCTTAGTGGAATTATTCAGAACAGAACGAGCAATCTGAGGTGTTGCACCAAGTTCAATCATGCGGTTATAGTGACGCTCTGCATCAATACACGCCTGAACCCATTCATCATAAATCTGTTGCTGAATTTCAGCGGGAAGGTTATGAACCTTGCTGTCATAGTCCATACCGCCCTTAATGTCGATATATGTAACCTCAGCACCGAACTTATCCTTTGCGTAATTGCAATATCTGGTGCTTTCCTGTGCAAAACTTGCCACACGATGACGGACTTCCTCGTGAGAAACGCCACGATCATTGGTTAAGCGAACTGTCATGTCGATATGAGTAAGCTGCTCTGTACCCTCTTGCAGTTCATAAATGGTCAGGGGTTTAAACAGATCATTAGGATTGACATTTACATCCATTCCAATATCCTTAAATTCAGGGAAAAACACTTCATTCCCATGAATGAATTCCCATACAAATTCAGGAATCACTACATCGTTATCCAAACAAGCCTTAAAGAAATCTCTCCATGCACGAACATTGGCAGACACAACATGACGATTGGTAGATGTAAAGCGAATAAAGCTGTTAAATCCACAGCGTTCCAGCAGAAGGACTGAACCTCTCAACTTTGTATAGCTGGTATTGCTTAATTCAAAGATGAAAGAATGATGCTCAATAACTGCTTCATGTCCACGCTTGATAATGCCAGAAACAAAAGGCAGTGCTGACTCTTCAGTGATTTTATCCTCGCTCTTATAGCAAGTTCGACCAACATTCTCAATCAGCTTTAAGGCTTCATCTGCATCAATAGGTGTCAGAATTTCAAAACTTGGACTTACTACTCTCATTGAAAACCTCCTATGATATACTTGTATTTCTTGTTATTTGTGCTTAATCGTCATCCTGCATGGACTGGAAACAATAGTCACAAACATATGTCTTTACGCCATTGCGCTTGATCTTATGGAGTGTGCCATTGCTGGAACCACAGTCAGCGCAACAAATCTTCGTGGGAGGATTCTTCATACGCTGCTCATTGCGCTGCTTGCTTGACTCGGAGTTAGGATGCTCCATCCAGTTCTTGTAGTTCGGATAATAATTTCGCTTCATTGTTCTGTTCCTTTCATTTTGTTTTGATATGATTTAGTTGAATAACAAAAATAATGATCTCCAATCTTATCGTAAAGGTAATCATTATATTGTCCACGAGAAAAGAATACCACTCCACGATCCAATACTGTTTCTGTATCTGTGAGTACAATCTGAATCACTTCATACTGTTCATCTGTTGGAGTAGTGCTGGGAATTAAATGAGCAGGAGAAAACTGATTTTCTGCATACACAACATCATTAAGTGTGTTCGGAAATTCATCGCTCAGAAGCCTGTTAAACACAACCTCGATTACGGCTCTCTGTCCTTCAATTGACTGATTGCCAGCTTCCAAGAAAAGCAATCTGGCAAGCATTTCAATCTCGTCATCTGTGATTACATCAGCAATTTCTTGATAAGCTGCTGGTTCAGGTTCAGGTTCAGAAGTTTCTTCCTCTATGTAAATCGTTGTCGGCGGGGGGGCTTGCAGTACGGTAGAGTCCATAGATTCATTTGTTGGATTAGGGCTATAATGTACCATAGTCATAGTGGTGCATATAGGATCATAATCTACATTTGTTTTTGTGTTATTCTGACTTGAAACTGTTGTTGTGATTAATAGAATCAAGATGACAATCACAACAACAATCAACATCAGTCTTATTGGATATTTCATCGGTTTCCTCTTTCTTATTTTCGTATGGAATATTTAAATACTCCATGATTTCACGATAGCCAAGACCACCTTCACTACGGTCTTTCATTGCAAAACGATATGTAGCTGGTTCCAATTCTGCAAGACGCTGAATTCGATTTGGCTCATGCTCTAAGTGGCATCCGAAAAGACAAAGTTTACATCCAGTATTGTGTTCTTTAGTGAATTCATATTTACCGTTTTTGTGTAATACAATTTCACCGTATGGTGGTGCAATCGGAATATTAAATTCATAAAGATAACGGAGAACATCTTGTCTTGTCCAGAAACCCATCGGAGTGGATTTAGACCTTCCTGATGCTTTAAAGGCGTTACAGCCAGTTTTTAGATAAGCCTCTTTTCTGATCTGACTATCTTCTGCAAGTGTTCCATAAATAGGATTTGTATTGACTTCTTTATCTACTAAGCGAATTGGTTGCTTTTTTAAATATGAGCAACATTTTTCACTTACATCAAAAGGTGCATCAATTAAACATCTCCATTTCTTTGGAATACACCATGTTTTACAAAGTTCGTTTTTACTGGTATAACCAGATAAGTACAAAACTACTGAGTGCGGAAAGTTAAGAGAACGAAAATACTCTGCTGTTTCCATGCCTCGGTCTAAATAGCTTTCAATGTCACTATAATGAATGTCGTGTGCTTTAAAATAAGTTCTTACATCTCGAACCATTCTCGCAATTTTCTTGCTTGCCACAGGATAACCATCTGTGCGAACAACATCAAAATAAGTGACCTTTCCTCTTGCAATATGTAAATCAACTTGAATGTTATATTTCTGTTCGATATACTTGCAAAAGGATTTCACATGACTTGGCATTGACGCAAACTCATTACTTGTGTTTGCGTAGATAACAATCAAAGGACTGTCATGATGCTGATCACGGTGAATAGACCAATGCTTTGCAAACATATCAAACAAAACTGAACTGTCTGCCCCCCGAAAATGAGAGAGAAACATTCCAATTCGTTTTTTGACAGAATTCAAGGAATTTTGCAGCAGAAACTTGAATTTTTGTTTCAAGTGGCCTTGCTTGCATTTTCATTAAATCCTGATTTGAATAAGTATATTTCTTCATTTATTCTCTTCTTTCTTGTTTACTCAAATCATTGAATGTGGTACAATTATCATATCCATCTTAAAATAGGAGTGACTATTATGGCTGATACTGAAAAGCGTAAGATCGTGCGCCGCTCTGCTGAAGAACGAGTTGCTGAGATTGATGCTAAAATAGCAACCTGTAAAGCAACCATTGCAAAGCAGGAAGAAAAGATTGCCGCTCTCGAAGTTAAAAAGCAAGCTATTTTAAATCCTGTTCCTCGTGTTTCCAAAGCTGGTCAATTGAAAGAACTGCTTAATAAAGCAAAAGCATCTGGAATGACCAATGAAGAAATTGCAGAAAAACTCGGCATCACAATCGAATAAAAGATAAATAGGCTGTCTATGTCGGACAGCCTATTTTATTTAGGCTTACATTCCGATCATTGCCATAAATTCGGTTTCTGTCAGGACTGGAACGCCAAGTTCTTTTGCTTTTGTCAGCTTAGAACCAGCTTTTTCGCCAGCAATTACATAGTCTGTTTTCTTAGAAACAGAACTGCCAACCTTTGCTCCTAATTCTTTCAGCTTCTTTCCGATACCATCTCTGGTAAAGTTCTGTAAGCTGCCAGTAGCAACAACAGTTTTGCCATTGAAAGGATTATCGGCAACAGGCGTTGTGATAGCTTTTTCAATCTGAATATTCAAATGCCCAACAATACAATGATACAATTTGAAATTATCGTCATCACTAAACCAGTCTTTCAGGCTGGCAGACATAACCTCACCAAAATCTTCAAGCTGCATCCAATTAAAATCATCGTTGATCAATTCAATGAACTTGTACGGATCACCAGCACAATAATTTGAAATTGCTTTTGATGCTGTCTTACCGATATACGGAATACCCAAAGAGATCAATAGTCTTGCCAGCGTAGTAGATTTTGATGCTTCAATGGCGGTCATGAGTTTGTCATAGGAACGCTTACCAAAGCCTTCCATTCTCATGATTTCTTTATCGTATCTGTTAAGATGATAGAGATCGGTGAAATCAGTCAGCCATCCACTGTTGATGAATTTCTCCAAAGTTGCTTCTGATAGACCATCAATATTCATTGCTGGCTTACTGACATAATGAGAAAACTTACCCAGCTTTTTGCCGTTGCACTTCGGATTATCACAATAAACTGACTCTGTATCATTCACCTGTTCTACTCGAATGCTGCCGCCGCAAACAGGACAAGCATCTGGATACTGAACGCCATGTTTTGTACCACGCTCTGTTGCAGAAATATTCTCAAGAATCTGAGGGATAATCATATTGGCTTTATAGACTTTCAGCTTATCGCCAATATTCAAATCATAGTCCTTGATGTAACTCAGGTTATGAACGCTGGCTCTCGTGACAATCGTTCCATCCAATTCAATTGGATCGAAAATCGCAACAGGAGTAAGTTGACCAGTTCTACCCATAGACCATTCAATTTCACGGAGTACAGTTTCAGCGGTTTCATCTTCAAACTTGAACGCAATACCATCATTGTTGTGATGGGAAGTACCTCCCTTTTGCTTGGAATAGGAAATGCTGTCATACTTCATAACCATGCCATCAATAGGAATACCTTTTTCAATTGCCTGATCTCTCATATGCTCAATTGCATCTTGAATAATAAAAGCAGAACTTTCCTGTTCAAAACGGCAAGCATATGGCAGTTCAAAACCCAACCTCTCACAAGCAAAGAATTTTGTCATACGGCTATCCGATGCAGGGAAAAGATCATCCAATGTCGGCAGATCATCTAAGCCTTCCAGCACATCCCACAGCATAAAATGAATATTTCTCGTATAGCAAACCGCACTATCAAGCTGTCGTACAGAGCCAGCAGCAAGGTTTCTGGCATTTGCGTAAGGCTTTTCACCAGCAGGGAGATTATCATTAATTTTCTGGAAATCATGTTTATAAATAATTGCCTCGCCCACCACACGCAAGAAGCCATTATAAGGAATCGTCAGCGGGATATTCTTAAAAGTCTTTGCATTGTGAGTAATGTCCTCACCAGTGTATCCATCGCCACGAGTAGATGCTTGAATCAGCTTACCATTATTGTAAATTAATTCGACAGTCAGACCATCATACTTATACATCAGCAAGCATTTGTGATTTCCCATAAACTTTACAAGTTCATCAACATCCTTTGTCTTATCCAAAGAGAGCAAAGGAATATCATGAGAAACCTTTTCAAGTTTGCTCTTTACATCGTAACCAACAGTGCTGGTTGGTGAGTTCATCAGAACAACACCCGTGTCTGTTTCCAATGCTTTTAGCTCGTCAAATAGACGATCATATTCTGAATCCACTACAAGCGATTCTGCTCTGTTGTAATATGCGTCACGGTATTCATTGAGCTGCTTCACAAGTTCGTGAATTCGTTTCACTTTTTCGCCCATAGGCAACAATTCCTTTCTTGTATTTATTGTTATTCGGAGGAAGAATAGAGGCTTTCTATCCTGCCTCCTATATTATACTTGCATTTCTGGTTATTGTCAAGAGGTTTATCGCAGTTTATGTTTTAAATAATATGTGAACACGCCATACATAAACCATCCTGAGTAAGACGGATCAGGCATAAACATAAGTTGAAGTCCGTATCTCTGATTAAAGGTATGCAGACTGGCAAGATATGCTTTATTGGAAAACTTAGTATCATATTTCCCATCAACAACATCTTGATAATTTGCATTCTCTACCAACAGATATTTCAAGCCGCTGTATGTAGCCATCTCTTCTTCAAATCTTGCTCTCTGTTGAGAGAAATTACCGCTCAATTCCTCCAACGATCCTTTGCGCTCGATCATAATTTCATGATCAAAATAGAGATCACGGTCAATGTTCAAATCTGGATTTGCTGGGATGTAAAAACTGTAATCGCCATTGGACAAAGCCTTTGACTTATGAGGAATTTTCTTTTTGTCCAGCCATTCGATGATATGAGCATTTTGTTTTTCTCTTGTATCAATAAGAATTACGATAGACTTTACAAGCTGCTCAAGTTCTTTATCGGTGTATTTATATAGGGATAAAATCGTAATCACCTACTTTCTATTCAAGGAAAGATTAATCATTGTAATGTCTTTAATCTCTTCCCATCTATTTTTAAAATGATTTGGATGCTCTTCTGGCGGCATATTCTGCAAAATCTGAATTACACCAAGACAATGCGCAGGAACCATCTCCGAACTGAAATATGATTCTGGAACATCTGGAAAACTCAAATTTTTACAAAGGATGTTGAAATTTTCATCCATTCTTATTTGCAGATCAGTGATGCCGTTGTTGAAAGTAATACGATGATTTTCATTCATATAAAGATATTGTAGCATGATCCCAATATCACCAAGTAAAAACAATTCATCCTTTGTTCTCATAACAATCTCCAATTTATACCCGATAGGGAACATTTAACTCTTTTCACAAGTATTTTGTACCCTATCGGGGTTAATAATTATTTCTCTCGTGCAGCTTTCATTCGTTCTGCCATTTCTGCCCTTTGTTCGTCAGAGTATTGTCTTGGGAACGCAACCTTAATCCACTTCTTAGGCAAACTATATTCCGCAAAATCTTCGCCTCTGCGAATGAGTTTCATGTCTGACATTTCAGCCAATCTTTTGTCCAGTTTGCGGATTAACGACTTGTCGTATGTAAAGATGGAAGCAGTCTTTTCTTCGTTATTATAATTGATAATTGTTTCTTGTTCGTATTTCGTTAAATTCATACGCCCTCCTTAGAATGAAAAGGATCATATTCACTTGGATCAGCATTGTTTGCCCACTCAACCCATTTTGTTACCTTTTCACGCAATTCATCATCAAGCAAAAATGGTTCACACACCAATATCACAGAAGAATTATCTCTCATAATTTTGGCATTGCTCACGATTTCTTCATAATCAACAGGATAAAGTAGTATTTTTGAATATACTCTATCCCCACGATTTGAAATTCGTCTTGTGAAAGTTGCCTCTTTAAATTGAAAACGCTCAGTCAAATGTGGATTGAGTTTTAGATCGTTCTCTCTTATGTATCCAATTTTCATTTTCATGTTATTCGTCCTCTTTTGCTTCATCTCTGACAAAGCTCCACTTTTTCAAGATGCTTTCCTTATCGGAATTATCCTGCTGCCAATCCCCATTGTTATCCTTTGACCATCGACCTTCCTCAGAACATTCAATAGTCTTAATAATGTCACCGACATTAATTGGAGCCTCGTCATATTTCTTGCGTCTTACCTTAACAATCTCAGTGCTGCCGTCAGCAAGACGATACAAAGTCAATTTGGGATTCTTATATTTGCATTCATATTCCTGAACAAAAGCATAATCAGGGGACATATCAGGAACCAGTGTTTTGACATACCCAATGTTCTGCAATTCATATTTCAATCTCTCGTTAAAAGGAATATCAGTATCTTCAAGAGTTTCCCAAATTTCTGTCAGAGCTGCATCATAATCAAACTTACGATATTGCTTGTCAGTTTCCTCGGAATACTTTCTGATAATTGGCAGAAATTCAACAGGAGGATTGGATTTGCTGAACTGAGAACGGTCATAAAGCTGATCCAGAATATCAATGAATCGTTTAATCTTACCGATAGTGCCGAAGTCATCAAAGTAACCAATCTCAATCAGCGTGTTTACTTTACCACTATTAAGATTCTTTTTCTTTTTCATGTCCTTCCACAATTCATAGAAATTCTCGTATTTCTTTTGTCCCATTGCATACAGGTCATTTGCACAACCTTGGCTCAATCCTTTAATGGACAGAAGTGAAGGATAGATTGTTTGATTATCTGGATCGGCTTTGAATTTACGATTATCCAGACCAAACTTATATTCGCCCTCTTTAATACCAAATGCTTTGCTCATTTCCTGCTTGAGTTCTGCGACTTTATCCTTCTTGCCCTTATCGGAGTATGTCTGAAGCAGAACCTCATAGAACTCATAAGGATAATGTGCTTTCAGATATGCGTTATACAAACTGTCCAATGCCATACAGTAAGCATGAGCGGAGTTAAATCCATAACCACAAGAGTCAGAAATGATCTGCCATACTCGTGCGCTATCTTCCTCTGCTTTATCTGCTGGAATTCCATCATCCTGCATGATTTTATCCTTGAATCCGGTAATGAAACGCTCTTTCAAAGGCTTAACTTTTTCTGGATGTTTCTTTGCAATTGCCTTGATAATGCCATAACATTCATCAATAGGGAATCCAGCATAGTTCAGCGTGTTCATAGTCTGCTCCTGATACAGAATGAAACTTTGTGGAAGTTCTTCTGTCTGCAAAATCTTATCAAAAGCAGGGATGCCGTAAGAAAAGTCCTCTCTATTTTCGAGTTTTGAATACATCGACTTAAACGCAGGACGAATAGCTGCGATGAATGCCGACAACTCAGATACATTTCGAGGCTTATACTTCATGGATTTTCTGGTTGTAGATGCCTTTTCAACCTGATTAACTCCCATCGTATAACCGTTTGCGTAAATGTCCCAAACTGCCTGATCATTTTTAACCAGTTCCATCAACTCATTCACGGTATGATGCTTCAAACCAATACGCTTGTAAATAAGGTCAATCAGCAAAACAACATCAACCTTCAGAATATCGTTTTTCAGGAACTTGTAGTTTTCAGCGATTGCACCGTCAATTACGGCGGTCATATACTCTTTCTTAGTAGTTTCGCTCTTGCATTTGATCAGACCGATTTCCTCACGAATGCTACCATCATATAAAAGGTAAGCGCAAGGGGCTTTCTTTTTATCCATGATGATACCTTGATACTTTTTACTTGCATCAATATAAGAATGATATTCTTCATCGACATAATCATAAATGTCGATTTCATCCTTTTCATCATCGTCCGCATACTTGAGAGCATCATCATATTTTTCAATCTGACCAGAAATGGTATTTGCTAAATCAAAATCCATATTCTGCGATCTGGCGTACAGCTTAAATGCACTCTTTTTCTTACAAGTGCCGAATGCAATCATAGGATAAGCATGATCCTTGCCAAGAATTTCTTCCTGTGCCTCGGCTGCAATATCTGGCGTACCCCAGTTCAAGTCAATATCAGGGAGGCTCTTTGTTTCAAGAATACGGCTCTTACTGATGAAACGCTCAGGATACAGCTTAATAGGACTTTGAAAACGGTCAACTTTTGAGAAGCCAAGCAGTGTATTTGTAAAATAACCAACAGAGCTGCCACGCCCTGAGTCAGTTAAAACACCACCCTTTTCCAACGCTCTCTTAACCATGTAATAGTCAATAAGGAAGTAATCAGACATATTCGTATCCTTGATGACTTGAACCTCATTCTTAACACCATCAAAATATTCTTCATGCTGAGATTCGTCTACATCTTTGACATATGCCTTGAACAATTTAGAAATCAGCTTGCTATATTCCTTATTTCTTTGCTCCTGATCTAATTTAGGGAGTAAAACACCGTCAATTGTATGCTGACCGTCATAAAGAGAAGGCAACTTAATATCTTTGGAGAAAATGCGGTTGTCAATTGCATAATCCTCAAACTCCAAAAGCAAATCCGTATTATCCATTGCTCTCTGAATTTGATCTTTGGTAAATACGCCTTGCTTCAAGAAACGATTCATAGTAGTTTCATCGTCTGGATAGTCCATAAACCATCCATCTTCATCCTCATAATGAATGTTTTTTGCGGCAAGAATATAATCTCGCTCTTTTGACTGTTCAGGATAAATATAATGACTGTCCATACCAACAATCATTTCAATGCCATACTTTTCAGATAAGGCAAGAATACGCTGGTTTAATTTTACTTGTGGTTCTGTATCGTGATACTGAATTTCAAGAAAGAGATTTTTCTTAAAATGATTATGTAATTGCACCAGAATATCTTCAATATCATCGTAGTGCCAGAATGCAATACAAGCGGTTGTGATCATTACATCATCAGCAGGAAGGCTCAATAACAATTCAACATCCACACGAGGACGGAAATAGTAGCCATCCTCATTAGCGGTAGAAAGAATGCTGTTAATTGCCCTGCGTCCATTTTCGTTCTTTGCCAGCATGATAATATGACCATTGGTACGGTCTTTTTCAAGTCGATTCTTTACCCAATAGGCTTCTGCGCCAAAAATAAATTTGAGATCATATTTTTTTGCCAGTTCATAGGTTTCAAAATAATAACCTTGCCATCCATGTTCCACACTTGAAATAACTTTATGTCCAAGTTCTACTGCTCTTTTTGCATAATCTTCATTGACGGCAGCAGAATCGGCAACATAGATGTTACTGTATGATGTATGTCTATGATAATTCTGCACTTTCTCACCTCCTTATGTTTCTTCCCAAATCTTGATATTTGGTTTCCATGTATCTGAATAATTAGAAATAGTATCAGAAACTTCTTTTCGAATTTCTTCAATTAATTCATGTTGATCGTCATTGACATCATCCATGATGAAACTCACTTGTAGACAATATCTCATATAAGTCACCAAACCTTGTATTTCTTGTTATTTTACTTAAAATAAATTCGCATCTTCGTCCTTTTCCTGTTTTGCAAGCATACGCTGCTCATTGAATCTCTTAATGTGAATACAGGTATTTCGGAAATTACAAAGGTTATTGCAGAAGAAAGTATCCTCTGATTCATTACCCTTGCCATTAATTCTGACAAAAGAGCGTGGAGGCCAATGAGATTCATCATCGGGATCAAGTGCTTCAAATTTATCTGCCATATCATTCAGATAATTTACCGCCTCTGCTTTGAGTTCATCTGTCAGATCATATTTTCTTACATAAGGCTTAACTGTATATTTCTTTTGAATTTCTTCAGGCAGACTATCAAAAGAATTGTTGTCCAACGCAGTCTTGATCATGAACTCAATATCCAGTTCGTCATAACCCAACTCTGTTAAATCATATTCGATATGGTTACGAAGTTCGCTGATCAGCTTACCACGGCTAATTACTTTTGTAATTTCAGACTTTTCTTTAGAGTTTGCTCGTTTCTTTCCCATGAAAGTAACTTCGCAATATTTCAACATGATCCAAGACACATCTCGAACCTTAAAACCATCATGTTCCTTTGCCAAAGCATAGAAAATTAACTGTCTGCCATGATGAAGCAAATCCGCAGCCTTAAAATCTGTCGATGTTTTCCAGTCATAAATAGAAATTGTTCCATCTGGATTCTCACGAATCAAGTCGATATAACCCTGAACATAACGATCTTCAGACAGAGGATAGATAACCAATTCCTCAGTTACAAACTTACCCTTGGGGGCTTTAAAGGTATTGCAAAAATGCTTCATATCAGCAACCCAATTATTTCGGATTGTGTCATTTCCCTTAAAATCTTTAGGGAACTCAATTCCAAGCATTTCCAAATCTAAGAGTTCTTGATTAAGAACATCTGGCAACTCTGCTTCTGTGGCAGTACCTTCAATAATCTCCTGCAACTTATCATGAATCTTTGTACCAAGAACGCCGTAAATTCCATTTGTGCCTTTCTTATGAAGAATATAGGTGTTATATGCCTCGAACAAACATTCCTCAATTGTATTACATTTGGAAATACTATATACCGCCTTTCCAGACTTAAATAACTCTTGTAAGCGTGGGTCTTTATCTCGCTTTGCCATTATTGCTTCCTCCGTTATGACATTCTTTGCAAATAAATTCAGTTTGATGGATTAATGGAACATGACCAGAAGAACATGGCATCCAAAATGATGCTGGATCATCTATTTCCTTTCCACATTTACAGCAAACAAATTTCATTGCAAGTAAACCTGTTTCTTTATCTTTGAGATACAACCGAATTCCCTTGAAAAATTCCATTTCATTCACCTTGTATTTCTTGTTATTCCAACCAAACAATGTGGTTTTTCATCAATTCTAAGAATGCGTCTTTACCTAAATCGGATGGACTTGCTTTACTTCCTTTCGGTAAGATCAGATTATTCTTATCATAGATGTAACCGACTCTGTTTTTAAACACTGCATTATTTAATACCAGCTTTTCAGCTTGCATTCTTACATTGTCCTCTTCCAGACCTTCATCATAAGCAAGGACAATCTTTTTCGTCATGAGCGACTTTAAGTATTTAGCCTGAACATCACTTATGTCACAACCACAAGTTGCAAGTCCGATCCTGCTCCCCATTGAATGAAGCTGCTGGACAAACTTTTCTGATTCCCCTACAACAACAATATTTTTCTGTTGAATGAAATCATAATTGTGATGATAACCGTATAATGTTAAACTGCGAGAACAAGGAATGATCGGCAACCACCGTTCATCCTTGGAACATTTCGTATCATTCAATCTACCCATAACACCGCACAATTTACCATCCAAAGTATATTCAGGAACAGTAATTCGGCAGCTTTCCAAATCAAATCCTACTTTAAAAAACTCCTGCGTCTGAAAGTTGATACCATCTTTGAAAAACATTGTGTTGTATTTGCCAAGATATTCATCAATTTCAGATTCGTCATAAGTTTTCATTGCGTATTCTGGTTCATTAATCTCTTTCATAAGACCTTTATAGAAACCAGAAAACGGATAGCGGATTTTACCACTAAATTGACTTTTCTCTAAACCCAATTGATTGGCAATATAATGCAGTGCTTTAGGGAACGACAGCTTTTGTGTTTGCATGACCAGAGAAAAGAGATTTCCATGAAGATTAATTGAAAAACCATCAAACTTCAAAGTATCTAATTTCAAACGCATTGCTGTTGGATTTAAACCTTCTTCTCGACTAAAACGCAGTTCATTTTTTTGCTGTCTGTATGTGATCTGCGTATATTCCATGCTTTCAAGGAGGGAGATACACGCATCTACATTGTTTGATAAATAATTTGTCAATGATAACGCATTTACGATAAGTATCTCCCTCCGTTTCTATTTTTCATATATTATTCAAGCCATCTGTTATCTATATAGTAAAACCCATATACGGCGAAACCAGTCAATGCAATCCAGAAAATCCAAAACAACACAAGCTGCCATTCTGTTTCCAAATACTCAATTGTTTCATCAATGGTTTTCTCACAATAAAACGATGTTTCTGCAATCGTATTATCTGCAAGGCTTGCATAAAGCGTTCCTTCATAAGACAACGCTGATCCATAATATACATCTCTCAAATGATACCCTGTATCCAGTGTATCAATATAATGCTCAGGAAAATAATTAATCGTTCCATATGGAAATTCACTATCAAGAAATGTAATTGTGGAAACATGAACATGATCTCGATCAATTTCATCCCATGTCCAGTAAGTTTCTACTTCTGTATATGTCTGAGTTTTACCATTAACCGTTTTTGTTTTTGTTACTGTTCTTGTATGTTTCGTATAACGCTCAGTGACTTTTGTTGCGGAGGCATATTCTCCACCGATTTCTGGATATGTAACAGAATCCACGGCAGCTAATTCACCATATACAAAAGCATTGCCGATATTTGTACGCATTCCATACTCAAACAAACTGGAATCATTGTCGATTTGCAATGCGGTATTGTATTCCTGATACTTGTTCATCAAACTATCATTGATTTTTCCTGAAATCATAATGCCAAATACAAGCATCAGGCAAGCAATAACCACACTGAAAATCACTTCTCTTTTCGTGATCTTCATACTATGTACCTATCAATCAAACAGGTTAGTAGGAGCATCAGAGGAAACATCATAATTTAAATACTCGTAATTGATAACCTCATAACCAAGGAAACCAAGAATCTGCTTATTGGGGAACTTTCGGACATACTGGTTATAACTTTTAACCCAAGTATTAAAGTTACTTCTGTAATTGGCAATCAAATTCTCGGTTGTTGCCAGTTCGTTCATCAACTCACGATAATTTTCACTGCTTTTCAGTTCTGGATATGCCTCTGCGACAGCCTGAATCATTGTTTGAATTTCCTGAACACTTTCATCGGTAGCACTGCCACGAGCATTGACAACATCCATCAAAGTCTGATATTCATGTTCATCATAGGCTTGCACACAATCAACCAGATTAGGAATCAGGTCTGCTCTGCGCTTTTCCTGCACCTTAATCTCAGACTGAGCGGTGCTAATCTGTTCCTCAAGGGAGATTGCTTTATTCTGCGTTCCCTGAAAAGAAAATACAGCCAATACAATAACGGCAATTACTGCCGCAGCTACAATCAAAATAGACTTCCAATGTTTCATTGCTTTCCTTCTTTCTAACTTAATAAACTGCGAATTCTTTTGATTTTTACACTAATCCTTTGTCTGCTGACCCCTAATTCACTGGCAATTTCGCTCTGATTTTTATCATCTAACAACATGGCGAAAATCACTTGTTCATCAGGTTTCAGTTTACTTGACAATGATTTATATGTAAGTGCATGAATTGCTTCTTGCTCTACTTGAACATTATTATCTGGAATCACATCTGCAAAACTTGCAAATTGGCTATCTTGATCTGTCTGAATTGGAACATCAAATGAAAGTAATTTATCTTGCGGAATTGCTCTCTCATTCTGCTGTTTTCTCAATTCTTGTTTATACTCATTCAGCATGACAGTATAAGCCAAAGTTGAGAATTTCCCCTTTGTGTTATCAAAAGCAATAGCTGCCTTACATAATCCAATTGCCAGAACATCATAATATTCATCCAGATTAATGTTCTTTTTATTTGCCAAGCTATAAATCAAGTTGTGATTTTCAGAAACAATCCTTTGCTGATCTAATGTTAATTGTTCCATTATTATCACTCACTTTATTTATGTTCATTGAATACTGAGCAGTAACCCTTTTCACGCCAACGGTTATATCGTCCATTGAATTCATAAAGAACCTGAATTTTATCATCGTCATTTCTTGTTTTATCTAAGAATGCGATGATATATTTTTTATCTCTATCGAGTTGCACAGATTCACGAACATTGGAATATTTTCCACTGGAATCTTTCTTTAACTGATATGGTTTTACATCAAACTTTTCGCCGGGGAATTCATCATCCCAAAGAGGACGGCAATACACCATCTCTGAGAAAACTTCCTTAATCTGCTTTGCATTAGACAGACAGCTTGCATCCAAATATCGCTTATTCAGAGTATGAAGCGCAAGCTGATAAGTACAGATCAGAGAAATGTTTTCACGGCTGGTAATCTGAAACAGTTTACGACTATGGATAAGTAACTGCTGCCACATAGCTTCGTCAATTTCATCCTCAGATTTCATGGTATCAAACATGATCGTTTGGTATCCCAACTTTGCCAGTTTCTTAATGATGCGTTTGACCTTATTCATGTCATTATCAAACATCTTGATAAACTGAATATTAGAATACTTCTCTCTGGAAATCTGCTTTGCTTTGCGCAAATATTCCCACTGTTCATCTGTAAACTTACCCATTTTCAGCTTTTTGCGAGTCAGACCCCAATAGTCCAGATCATTCGTAAGAATGTGAACAAGCAAAAGCTGCTTAAAATCTTTCGATCTTTGCTCATTGCTGATGACGGCGCATTTTACACCATCATTCGTCATAGGGATGATCATATTCTCAAACACGAAACTGGTTTTACCAACACCAGAATGTCCAGCGAACATATACATATCACCAAGAGGTGTACCAAGTGTCAGATAATTCAGGATAGGACAATTTTTACCATAACTGATACCCTGTGCCGATCCATCATCGCATTCGCTGAGGAACTTATCATCAATTTCAAGTGTTTCAATATCAATATCGTGAGTGTTCTTAATACTGACACTGTTCAGGATATAGTCATAGTAATCATAGACTTCCTGATTTGTCATTTTTGCAAAGCGATCCATGTTGGGAATTACATTAAAGCCCTTATCATACAAAGTCATTAATGTATTCATCTTTGCAATCTTGTCATAGTAAGCATCAATATTTTCGACATTTACCAAAGAACAAAGTTCGCTAACCGTTGGATAACCGCCAAGTTCATCGAAATGCTTTTTGACAGTGGGTTTGTTCTCTAAAAATGTGTAGATTGTCACATTATCAAAAGACTTAAATCCCTGATTGAACATTTGTCTGCCCAAAGAGAAATAGAAAATACCGTCCTCTGTTTTCAGAGTTTCATCATCTTGTGTGTTGACTCTTGCAAAGTCATCATACAATTCAGGCTGCTTCCAAAGGCAAAAAATGAATGTAGCCTCTGCGCTCTCTCGACCTTTGATTAAATTTTCAGGATACTCTTTCCAGTTCAAATTGTTACCTCCTTATAATTCATCATCAATGAGAAAACGACTAATATCTTTGCCCTGCTTTTTTGAGCCGATAGCGGATAAATCACCACATTCAATTATATTCTTTTTCACTTGTTCATTTGACGCAGCCATTCTCTTTTCTTTCTTGGCAACATCGGCAATATTACCTTTTACAATGGTAAACATATAAGAGATCATGCTATACTCGTTAGAGAATTGTTTGTGTTCCAGCCAATAATGAATGTCGTTGGCACACTTTTTAAATGTTTCCAAGATCACTTCATTGCTGTAAAAGGACAATTCTTTAATCTTTTTAGGGAGAATGGGAGGAAACGGTTGTCCGTTTCCATACCCCAAAAACTCTCTACAAATATAATCAATCAGTTCTTTGTAAGTCTGTTTCTTACGCTGATCTGCATCATATATTTCTTGGCTCTTATAATATTTGGAACCAATTTTTACAAAGGTATCAGTTGTGCCGACTTCGCCAGTAATTGCACATTTGCAACTTCTCGCCATAACTGATTTCCTCCAATGATTTACTCCTGATTCAGCACCTTAACAATCTGTTCCAAAACGGCAGTAGGAATATCATCTGCATTCTTGAAATTAGGAATGTCATGTTCCTTCATGATTTCCTTAACAGACTTCTTGGTTGCGGCATCTGCATCGGGGAACTTATTCTGAATAACCTGAAGCAGCTCGGTATTGCGATCTTCGTCAATCTTATTGGCGGCATCTGCCTTCTGCTTTTCGGCTAATTCCTTCTCTTGCTGCTTACGAGCCTCCTTGAGTTCCTTTTCAGACTGCTCAACAGACTTGCCGCCCTTGCTGTGTTCTGCCAGAATAGCGTCCTTCAGAGCCTTAATAAAGGCATCGGCATCCAAAGGAATTTCATCAACAATGTCTGCAAAGCGGGACTTGGAATCAACACTGTAATTGTCATCACGGAAAGAGATACGGCGAGATTCGCTGAGAACTCTGCCCTTAACTTCCTCTTCCTTAGTTACAATGTTTTTCTTACCAGTCTTTTGCTTTACGATCTCACGGTCAATATAAGCAACGCCAAGGAAATGCAGCTTTGTCTTGAGCGCATTAAAGTAACGCTGGCTCATATTAGTAGTCAGAATGGAATAAGACTCGCCAGTAATGGGATCGTCCACATCCTTCTTTTTAGTGTGACCGATTGCAATAAAGGAAACACCGACTGCCTTCAGTTCCCACAGCTTATCAAGAACAAGCTGAATTGCCTTATCCTCACCAGCCATAAAGCCGCCAAAAGCTGCCTTAATGGAAGTAATCTTGGGCTTATCAGGATTTGCTCGATTGTGCATACGAATGACTTCAGGCTCAGTGATCTCAAGCAACTGGTCAAAAGTATCCAGAATGACAACACGCAAATCCTTATAGTCAGTCAGCTTATTTTCAATAACATCATCGCAGAATTCCTTGAAAGTTGCCCAATCAGGAATCTTAGCGGACACGATACCATTGATAGCGTCATGACCATCTTCCTTACCAATATCCAAAGCGATATAACCGTCATCGCCAACCAGCTTTTCACAGACTTCCTTGATGACGGTGGACTTACCGATACCGCTCTCGCCAATCAGACCAATGTTATAAGCGAGAGGATCAATGCAAATCTCACGCTTTTCACCAAATTTTCTTGCCATTATGTACTACCTCCTTAGAACAAATCCTCTTCGTCTACATCGTCCTTGTCCTCGTCCTTATCAAAGGGAGGCTCGTCATCGTCATCCTCGTCCTTCTTGGACTTAGACTTTGCAGACTTGGAATTCTTCTTAGCTTCCTCCATCGTTTCATCTGCGGCAGGAACAAAAATCTTTTCCTCGAACTCGTCTGCGGTATCATCACATTCCAGAACACCATCAGCATAATCACCTTCCAGCTTAGGCTCGAACAGACGGAACTCGTCAATGCGATCACCGTAGATGTTGCCCTTGGGACGGAAATCATCAACAGACTTAATACCAAGTTCAACCTGTTCACGCTGAGAATCGGTCAGCATAGACTCGTCAAACTCTGCTTCCTCAGCACCACGGAGCAGCACAATCTCCCAAGGAATATGTACCATATTCTTGTTCTTGACCTTGATGTACTTCATCTTGTAATCAAACAACTTCTTGTGCTTTTCATTCTCAAGATCGTACTTTGCACCAGAGAACACAACCTGAATGGGAACATACTTTCTGCCCTCGTCCTTGTTGATATACTGCTCAATGTAGCAATCCAAGGTCATCTTCTTGTTCTCGTCAAAATCACTGTCATCAAGACTGTTCTTGTTGTAGAACAAATCCATAGTCAGAAGCAGACGATTCTTTCTCTCTTCAGGGGCAGCGAACACATTCTGAATGCGGAACTTACTGAAATAAGTCTTTTTCTTTGCATACCAGTCACGAGTAAACTGACCAGTAACAACAACTCGACCATCATAATTGGGCAGATGCTCACGCAGATGCTCAATCATATCGTAGGCGGTAATAAATTCCTGTCTGCCGCCGTGTTCATCACCAAGATCAACAATGTACTTACGGTAGTTGGCAACCTTTTCGATAATGTCCTCGTCAAAACGGTCATCCCAATCTACATCCATCTTTTCATTGTCAACATCCATTGTCTTAATGACCTTTTGCTGGCTGTCAAAAGCCTCGACAAAAGCCATATTCATGTCGGTTTCCTTGATGCCGAAAGTCATAGACAGCATCTTCTTGGTTTCCTTGGTCTTTTCATCTTTCTTAGAAATTTCCTTGCAGAAAGGACGCTTAGTATCTGCCTTCTGCTTAGGAATTACAGGGGTTCCACAAAAACTAAATCTGGACTGATAACTCATATACACAAATCTCCTTAAACTTTGTCAAAATTCATTTCAAGAAACTTTCTACTTGCAAGATAATCACAGAGATGCACAAACTTCTGATACTTGTTCTTGGGCTTAGACAGCTCAACCTTAGAATATCGTGCGGTATTCCACTGTCCCATGTGAGTGGCAATGCAGTCATATAAGAATTTCATCTGCTCGTCATTCAACAGACCAGTTTCAATATGACACTGCTTTACGAAATCTGCTGCCAGCAGAGGATGATCAAAGACTGTATTACCCTCTCGCTTACCCTGCTTCTGTCCATCATGAAGGATAAGAGCAGTCAACATCAAATCTCGTTCCTCTTCGGAAAACTGAAACATCTCAAGATTAAACAATTCGTTTGCGATCCAGAATGCGGCCTTTGTATGTCGCAGTAAGCCGCCATTGCCAAGAGCATATTCTGGATGATATTTGCCGCTGGATGAAGCGGCTACACGGAAGAAATAATCAGGCAGATTGTCGATACAATATCCAAGAAATTTCTTGATACATTCGGTACGAATAAGGGATAATTCTTCCGCAAAGAAATCTCGCTTATTATCCATTAGTCCTCCAAGAAACTCTTAAACTTGCCGATAATCTTTTCATTGTGAGCAATCTGCTGATCCATAGAACCCTGAATGCGATCCAGTTCAGCACGATATGTACTAATTTCCTCGCTTTTCTCATGAATCTGCTCATTGACGGTTTCCAAACGACTGATAGTATTGGTGATTAAAGAAACTGCATCGGTAGATTCCTGAACCAAGGAATTCAACTGAGTTTCCTTTTCAGTCAAAATGTTCTGAACTCGTGCCTTTCTCATTAGCTGTTCTCTCCTTCTTGATTTTCAACCTTGTTCTCTGTTTCTGTTGCTGCCTCTGCCTTGGGAGGCTCATTCACCTTTGCCAAACACTGATTGCACCACTTACGCAACTGCATAAGCTGCATCTGAGGATTCATTCTCTGGCTCTGGAACTCATTCATCTTGCTCAGAATGGAACCGCACATGGTTTTCATGCCAGTAGACAAACCATTCAGATATGCTCGGCGCATCATAGTTTCAAGCATCTGCTCCCATTCAGACTTGGGCTTTTCAGCAACAGTGTTCTCATTTGGTGTGTTTCCAATTTCAACATTCTTGGTCTGATTTTCGCTTGACATTTCGCTATACTCCTTTACTTGTATTTATTGTTATTAAGCCTTTAAAAATATGCTTTATAACCTCAATAGTCCACCCATCGCCACACATATTATAAATATGAGAATTCGCTACATTCATCTGATACCAATCAGGAATTGTTTGCAGTTTTCGATATTCATTAGGTGTTAGCTTTCGGGCTTTACCGTTGTCCATGACTTTCTTTTGTAAATTACCTCCACGGCAACTTGTTAATGTCGGAGATTTAAAGTCTGGACTATATACACGCTTCAAAATATCATGACCGTTAATATGTAAAGTAGCACAAACTCGTTTATGATTTCCATGATATGTATAATCTTGAACATAAAAGAATTTATCTTCAACTGTATCGTCCATAATATCTCTCAGCACTAACGAATTATGCTTTGGGAGTTCTGCAACTGGAATGTTAGTCCAATAATTTCTTTTTCTTTCTTGAGCAGAAAATAATGCGCTATCAATAAGGATTGGTTTTACGCCAAGTAATTCACTAATTTCGTTAATATCATCGACTTTGTTACTATCAACATTCTCGACCATAAACATTACATCAGGATTATTATTTGTCTTGATCCATTGCAGAATATCATTACACGGATAAAATAACCATGATGTTCCTTGTAACCCATTATTGTATTCTTTTCTGCCAGCCGTTGCTTTTGAAAGTGATCTACACGGAGAGCCAAATATTACTAAATCAACCTTCGGCAGCGTTTGAAGAAAATCCTCAGAAATTTTTGTTACATCACCTAATTGAATTGTGTTAGGAAAATTATCCATCGTAACCTTAATAGCATTTTTATCAATTTCACAAGAATAATAAGTCTTAACAACAATCCCAAGTTCTTTCAATGCGATTTGACCACAACTCATTCCGTCACATAGACTTAAAACTGTAAGCCCCCCCCCCGCATTAAGGGAGTAGTATGATTAATCATTGTCATCATTACTCCTTTGCATAATTGTTATTTAAATTTGGTAATTTTTTGTTGTTTCATATAGCCGTCTGATGTAAAGAATAAAGTCTTTATAAGGAATTTTGTTCTTTACAAAATTACACTTACTACAACACGGAACACAATTTTCATACACATACCCAATATTGCTATCTTTACGATCAATTCCATTTCCACGGCTTTTTATATTCCAGTCTGATGAATAACCGCCACAATAATGACACGGTTTTTCAACTAATTCCTTGAATTCTTCTACCGATAATTGAAACTCAATATTGCGATTTCTCGCATTATTTCGATATTCTGAATATCTTTCAGTTCCATGTTTATAACAACTGCTTCGTTCACCAGACATTCTCTTGTTAGCACAAGCCCTACAAAGCGTTTCTCCTGTTTTCAAATATTGACTATTCTTTCTATGCTTAATTGTCGAATACGGTACTGTATGTATTTCTCCACAATCATTACACTGATAATCAACCAATGTTCCACTGGCATCTGGTAAATCTCCCACCCGAACTTTTATCATGGCATTTGGAACAATTCTTAATCTGCCACGGTTATCTTTATCTCGTGGAATAACATATCCCAAATCTTCGAAATGCTTTGTATTTTTACATTTTGCTCTTATTTCAACTTCTTTTGTAAGGAGTATAAAACCACCTCACTTTTCTTCGTAACGGAATACAATCGGGATCATTACAGTTGTTCTCTGCTGCATCCAAGGCTTTTCATCCGTTGCAAAACGCCTTCCGTATTCATTCACTACTACAATGTCACCAATGGTATAGAAATAGTTGCAGTTGTTTGCATTCTTTGGCATACCAACACTTGCATCATAAGTCTGCAAAGACAAGATTTTCTTCAGACAAGCCTCGATGTTTTCATATACAAACAACATTGTTCCATCATGTCTGGAAGAACTCGTGGTGAAATATTTGAAATCTGTATCAGGATCGTATGTAACTTTCACACTAATATCGAGCTTCGGATCAGCATCATCATTCTTCCAAACCAAAGACAATTGATTGTTCTCGTCAAACTTGAGAAACTGCTTTGGTGAAACCTCAAAAGCATTATCGAATGCAATATCCAGATTAGTATTCTTCTGCTCTAACACTCGATATTTTATGTAATCTAAACTCTTTCCCATTATTTACTCCTAAATTGGTCTTGGAACTGGATATGGATACGGAGAACAGCAAGTCAGAATTGCCGCCAAAGCAACAGCCATTACAAGCAATACAATCCATTTCTTACTGATCTGCTTTCTCGCAATCATAAGCATCTTCTCCTTTCAAAACATCTCGAATATCACGCCCATCAATTTCGTTGCCGATGCAATCCCATCCGTCTACTTTTTCTCTTGCGAATAATTCAATTCTTGGTATATCTCCACAGAGTTCAACAATCCGATCTCGAATTTCAGACGGTTTCTTGCTATGTTTCATTACTCTCGCATCGCATATTTGATGAACCGATCTGCTAATTCGGGGGGGCAACCTCTTGTTGCAAGTAAACATAATTCACTGTTTGATCTTGTCCAGTAGCCTAAACCCCAAAACCAACTGTCAGACTTCTTGTTTCGTTTTACCCAATTGAAACCACAAGTCTTATATTCAAAACCCCATCTACGAATAGTTTCTAAACCTTCTTGTAAGAGAGGGAAAGTAACCCACAGAAACAGTACACAATTATCAGCAGCCAATTTATCAATTGGCAAATTATAAATATCCTCAATGGTCATACATTGATAATGACATTCTGCTGATTTTTGCTCTTTTCCTTTTTCTGAGTAGGTTTTAAAAGTCCACGGAGGATCGGCGTATATGATATTATATTTTTTCATACGCTTCTCCTTTTATTTCTTGTTATTTGTCCAAAATAAACAAGTTCTCTGTGATGTTTTGTCTGGACGCATTATCCAGTGTTCTTTTCACTGGCTGCGACCAAATTGATCTCCAATTCTCTGGTGCTTGCTGTTCTGATACCAAAATAACATTTGTTTCGGACGCTTGCTCTGCCCATTTCCAGAATTCATCATGATCGAAATCATTTTCGTATCCAGTCGTTCCCTTATAAGGAATGTCACAGTAAATTACACCGCCATGAAAATGATCCAAGTCAAGAGTTCGATAGTCTGCCTCGGCAAACTCCACATCCTGTAAATTGGGAAGCTGCGCAATTACATTCCGCTTTGCCTCGTCATAATAATTCCGATATGTACCAATTTTGGTTTTGACAATGCCAGCCCTGCCACCAAAGAATTTCCCGTTATATGACGCAAGAAAACCAACGGCTCCAATATACCAATCAGGATATTTCCCATCCTGCATTTGATATGATTTCCTTACTGCCGCATATTCCTCTTGCGTAATTTCATCAGGCAAAGATGTAATCTGATCTCTATGCTTGAATAGTTCAATCAGATAATGATTAATGTCATACCCAATTTTTCTATCACAAGAAATTTTGTCAATTACATTTGCCCCCCCCGATAAACGGCTCTAAATAAAACACTGCGCTGGTATTATCTATGTAAGATTGAATAATCGGAACGATATGCTTGGCAATGCGGCTTTTTGAGCCTACATATTTGATAACTGCCACCTCAATCTTTTAATTTAATCCATTTTCCCAAATCCTCTAATGCTCGAATCTGCTGATCAAAATCTTGATCGGTAAAGACTACAACCTCGCTGGGAAACGGAGCTGCATCTTTCTGGTTGAATTTCAATCGTCCTTTGACAAAACAAACATATTTCGCATTTGGGAAAATGAAATCATGCTGTGCTTTTGTGTCGGTTCGAGCAGGAATGAGCATTACAGCAGTAATGCCATTCTCTCTGCTCTCACGACAACATTTTTCAATCCAATCTTCCTGACCACTCTTGCCTTTCGTTCTACGAGAGTATGGAGGATTACAAAAAACTGTCTGCCCCCCCAACTTTTCGCAAGACCATCATTTTGTTCCGTATAATACAGTTCACATTTATGATTTGTATCATCGGCACATGGATCAAGTGTAAAATGGAATACTGAATTGAGCCTGTCAAAGAACGACTGAGGCGTAGACCAGTTATTATTTCCAGTGCTGAACATAACTTCTTTATTCATATTAACCTCTTCCGTTCTTGTATTTCTTGTTATGTGTTGTTCATTACAGACGCAAAAAATAAATCTCGCAATTCAATGATATTGGTAGGATGGTTTTCGTCATTGGCGAGTTCTTTGACGAAACCATAAAATTTATTTTCCAGAGGTGTAAGCAAAGAACCCATGTAACGATACTGACCGCTACGGAAAACAGAATGAGCAACGGAACGCATATGCTTCCACAGCTTATAGTAATACAGTTTCAGCTTGACCATATAGCCAACGCTATCCTCTACCACAAAGCCCTCAATCTCCTTACCGTCATACAGATAATCCTCTGCGGTAACTTCTGTGTACCAGTTATAGAAATCAGTCCAGTTATCAATCTGGATTGCTTTCTTCTTGACATCAAAGCCGAACTTTTCAAACTGAACCAGCTTGGAATAGGGCAGCTTTTCAAACTGCATCTTATTCTTTACTACATCCAGCAGGAACAGTCTGGACTTATCGTATTTGATGATGTGAGGATCATTTTCCATATCAACACATTCAAACACGAATGTCACATCGTTGTTCTTCATATATTCCTTGAGTTCATCCAGATTTTCGCCAACCTGATAGAACATGGAACGCATATAAGCAGAGAAATCGCCCTGCGGATCAGACTTACTTGAAATAAAGAAATCGTCCGTATCAGGATTATAGGACACCATACCAAGGAAACCGTTCTCCTTTACATAAGCGGTTACAGGGAACTTTAATTTATGCTGAAGCATATCAAATTTGGTTTCGGGCATTTCGTTCACATTAAAGAATTTGTCATAGGAACGAGCAACGATTCTTCCATTCTCAGTATTGATGAACAATCCTCGTGCTTTGGTAGTCTGCTTATTCCACTTCTTATCGTAGAATGCTTCTCTGGTGAAATTGAAAGAGGAAATGCTGCCGTATTTCTTTTCAGTGATGTACTTATTTTTGCGCATCTGATCAACCATTTCCATCACATCAAGTTCCTGCTCAGTATAGGCAGTTACCTCAGCTTCTTCCTCTGTCTTAAACACAGTGTTCTTGACATATACAGGATGGAAACCATCTGCATCCAGCACAACAACTCGCAGATCACCGCCAAACTCAACGCAGCCTTCCAGATTGAAACAACGCTCGGAAAGTTCAATAGGCAGATTACGAGTGTTTCTATGACCGAAAATCTGATAAGTGTCGGGAGCTGCCATATGATCAAAAGTCTGAGCCACATCGACATAATCACTGTATCGACCAACGCCACGAATCATTTGCTCTGTTGCCAGTGTGGTCATATTATCAGGAATGAAGCTCAGACCAGCATGAGTTACAAGAACAGTCTTTTCATGATACTTGTAATAAGCACACTGACCAAACTTACGATAGAGCATTCGAGCAACCTTAGTATCAAGCCCCCCCTCCTCAAGCTGACGGCGAGTTACCTTTTCAAACTCAGGGGACTTGCCAGTACCGCCATGTGACCAGTACCACAGCCAACGCTCGTGATTTCCTTCCAGCAGGATCACATTCTTGCGCTCCATGATGCTGTAAAGGAAGTTGATAACCTCAATATTTTCAATGCCACGATCAATGTAATCACCACAGAAAATATAGAGTTCATCATCCTTCAAACCATCTTTCAAATATTCCTGAAGGACAGTATTACAGCCGTGAATGTCACCGATATGATGGATTCTCTTATAGTTGGAAAAATCCATAGGCTTATACCAGATACGATCCAGTTCATCAGGACGCAGCTTTGTAATGCCTGTCGGAATAGACTGTGTTGCAAAACGAGCATACATCTTTTCAATAGCTTCTTCTGGTACTTGCTTATAATCAGGACGAGTCAAATTCCTGTGCTTACACTCTTCCATAGGAACATCGGTAAAGTCAACGCAATAAATACGATAGCGATAAGTCTGTGCCATCGTCTTATAGCGATTCATTTCAACGGTTTTAGAATTCGTTGCGTCAATGACAACAAACTCGCCACGCTGCATTCTGGCCTCCAAAATTTGAAACAGAAGTGACCAGACCTTCTTCTCATTATCCTGACTGATACCAAAAGTTCCACTGGTAGTCATCACAGGAGATTGACACAGCAAACGAATTTCATCAGCAGACAGAGCAAATTGTTCCAAATTGTTTTCCTTAATAAATGTGGTTTTGCCGACACCGGGCGCACCACGCATTAACAGTAATACTCTCATATTCTTACCTCTTGTATTTGGTTTACTTGGTAGGTTCATCCGTCACATCTCATTCTCGGCTTTCGCCTTGAATAGAGATGTTAGGATGAACAGATTAACTCAGTTACAGAAGGCCGGGGCGAACCCACCCGAACCGTAAGCGCCGCTGCTGCCCGCACCCCCCGAAGCGTCGACACCGCAGAAGTAGCCCGAGCCGCCCGCACTAACAGAGCGCAACCACTGCCAGTCATTCTCACCCTTGGCATTTTCCTTGCAGTAACGAATGTTTTCCTGAGCATAAAACTCATACCAGTGACCTTCGCCGCCATAAGACCAGAACTTGCGTCCGTACAATTCCTGCTCGGACTTGAGCCAGAATTCATCAATGGTTTTCTGCATATTACCATTACGGTCTACGCTCTGCTTATAAACAGGCTTAACAATAGCTGCCAGATCATCAGAAACATTGTTCTTGAAATCTCCATTCAGGAAAGAACGAATATCAGAATCATTCCACCAAACAGAGTTTCCATCCCTACGCATTGCAGATTCATCCTTGTAGAGATCGACCATATCCCAAGAGATAGGAGCCTTACCGCTGTTGTCAGCCAGATCATCATGGTCAAAACCAATAATCTGATATGTAGCAACGAAACCATTCTTCATGTAGTCCTTCTTCGTTGCACCAAGTGCAAAGTATTCTCTGGCTTTACCAGACTTTGCAATTTCATCCACTCTGCGCCAAGAAATGTGATCCAGATTAGTCATCGGCAGCGTCATGGGAAACAAAAAATCAGAACTGTTTTCTCCATCAAACTTCACTGTAACAACATCATTCTCCTGAACGATGTACAAGCTGGGAAATCTGTCCAAAACATTCTGATCAATACGAAGTTCCATGTTCAATTCTCCTTTTCTGAAAACCTTAAAAATTAATACAATACTTTTCGATGCGTTTCTTTTCCAGTTCATCGAGATAAGTATCCCATCTTACGACTTTGTACTCTTGTGTGACTTCTCCTGTAATGTCATAAAGCCGACCATCAATTTGCGTTACAAAGTGGTTTATCACTGGATCATACATCATTACTGCTTCAGGGAAACGGTTGCACAAGATAAATGCAAACCAATAACAACATCCACAAGTAAAAGATGTGAGAACTTCGCTCCACTTTCCACGCATAGTAAATCTGTCAATAAATTTCATTACTTCATTGTGCAATCTTTCACTCCCTTAAATTTTAAATTTTGATTTATATAACACACCAATTAAGGTGAATCATATCTCCATTTATAACCGCCAGCAGCTCTTACTCTGCCAACACAACAATTATGGATATTTGATCTATTAATTCCAGTCTGTTCAGAAGCAATTCTTACAGACGGAAACTTTTTTAACAGAATTTCACCAGAGTAATCAAATTGCGTTACACTTTTCGGCTGATGGTTTTTCGTAGGATCATATTGAATATTCTTTCGATTTCCATCGTATGACCAGAAGAAACCATTACAAGTTCTGTGTTCATTTTTACATGACACGCTAATGTTTTGTTTTGCAATTCCATTTGCACTGGCAGCGGCAGATAAAGAAACATATTCCCCAATCAGATTTCCGTCTAAATCATATTGGTAGACTCTCTTTTCTGTATTACGACCTTTCTTTTGCTTCTCAATCATTTCAGCAGGAAGTTGCTTACCATACCAAAAAGCATCTTCGCCAGTTCTGCCTTTAACGCAGCCGCCCTCTGCAATATTGTAATAATCTCTGCTCTTATCTGCTCCAAGGAACTTAATGATACTAATCTCTGCATCATCCAGCTCTTCTTTTGAATAAGCAATCGCTACAATATTTCTGGAAAAATTTTCTCTTCCATACTTTTTAATAGCTTCTCGCAGATGTTTGCCACTGCCAAGATAACCTTTCCAATAATCATCAAACTTTTTCTGTCCGATATACCGTTTGCCATCTATCAGATTTGTTGTTATATAGATAAATCCATAAGGATCTGTAATCGTCATAGTTTACTCCAAGTTTTGATATGTCACGATCTTTGGATTCGAACCAAAATCTCCGCATATTGCGGCGTTCTGCCGTTAAACCATTTCGTGTTATTCTTGTATTTCTTGTTATTTATGTAATGTTTAAGAGGCGCAGCCCCTTAAACAAGTTCGGATTAATCCGAATATTTATAGCGTTTGAACTCTTGATATTCATCAAACTTTTGAGAAAGATAATAACGCTGGCGTTGTTTTGTCAAGTCGATATGATCCATCTTGAATAGTTCACGAAGCAATTCATAGTCATTGCGACTGATATTTCCATTTTGTTTTTCGTACTCATGTACTCTATAATATATACCAGAGTCATAAATACGCTCCCACTGGAAAATGCGTCCTGTATCGGCAGCGGCTTTAATTGCATTGCTGCTTGTATTGATCAGTTGCTTGTCAGTCATATGCGCCGTCTTATAGGTACGGAACAAATACTGCGTTTCCTTATAAGGAACAGTCATACCACCAAATTTTCCAGACGCAAATGTGTCCGCATCACGATAATGAAGCAAATAAGGAACAATACTTTGGGAAAGCTGCACTCTCTGTCCTGTTACTGGATTAAGCACTGAGCCATCATTGTGCATATCAGACTTGAGAATATCTGGCAAATGTTTTACTGGAATGCCATGCCATACAAGGAGAGCTGCGCAACGGAATGTAGAGAAATCACAAACCTCTTTGCCAAAGACGGTTTCCATCAAATCGTTCAGATCATCCAGATTTTCAAAGTAATAAGTATCGTAGAAAGCTGTACGATCCACATTCTCAAAAAATATCTCTCTAATTTCTTCCAGCGGTTTAATCGAGCCATTTCCAGTCTCATACATCCACTTCATGAAATCGCTGACTTTGCTTTTATGAGACTGAAATACATTCGTTTTCATAATAGCAAGCTGTGAATATATATCAAGCAAATCTTGTCTGGACAAATCGTTATACTCAACGTCTGTCAAATTAAAGAACCTATTGATGATATTAAATGTTTCCTGCTTGTATTTGTTGTTATCAGAATAATTTAAAAAAGTTTCTGCAATGTACTTGTCAATTAAAGAAGTATCAAGCATCACCATCACCTCTGTTAAATATTCTAACAAACAACTACGCATTTGTCAACACTTTTTTGTATTTCTTGTTATTAAGCTGTTACTGGAAGCCCAAGACTGACCAAAATTGCTTGATTGATTTCTTCCATTTTCGACTGATCAACACTACATACATAATTTTTTAACCTATTTTTATCAATCGTTCTTACCTGTTCCAGCATGATCGTAGAATCTGAGGATAATTTGCATTCATTGACAGAGAGGTTAATGTGTGTGGGCATCGGCTTCTTATTCTGAGAAGTGATTGCAGCCACGATCACAGTAGGACAATGCTTATTACCAGTGTTATTCTGAATCACTATTACGGGTCGAATTCCACCCTGTTCACAGCCGACAACTGGACTTAGATCAGCATAGTATATATCTCCCCTCTTTACAATCTTTTTCATACCGCATTTCTCCTTGCAGACCTCTTTCTTGTATTTCTGGTTATAGTATATCATGCTCAACGAAGATTGTCAAGCATATCCGCAAAGATTGTTACGAGAAATTTTCATGATAGAGCTGCTGGGCGAAATTCCAAAGGTTCGTATATTGCTGATCCTCGTCATCAGACATAGACTGGCTGATACGACTGTTATAAACCATAACACTGCTGACAGAAACAGAGTTTTCCAGATCATACATACCAGCATAAATGATATGATTTGCACTATGGATTTGACATTTGAAGCAAACGCTACGACACATCTGCATTGCAGCTCCATTGCCATGCAGACGGATATTAATGAGGCGTTTAATCTGAGATTCCTCTACGGCGGTCAGTTCGCCAAGCAAATCAGGATCGACCACCAAAACAAGTAAGTCCAATTCTTTGATATATTGGCACTTATCTTTATTGATATATTCGGTATCTGCAAAATCCAGAATGTTTTTCCAGTTCTTCTTTTTGCGAACAGGCAAAGCATTTGACTTCTCATGCAAAGCACGAATATAGTATGTAAATTCTCCGATTCGACATTTAAACTCGGTATCACTAATAGCAGCTACGCTAATCAGTTCACCGTCAGAGTAAACAGGCGTTGCAAATTTCCTCATAAACTTTAACACCCAGCCACAAGATCGTTCAATGCCAGTAGCAAAGAAAGTGGGATCATCCTCCTTCTGGACACTAAAGTAATCATAATTGCTCATGAGAGCAAAGAAAGACAGCATCTTCCACTCTTCCATTTTGGTTTCATTAACAAGCATTTTTAGCAGCCTCCCCAATTTAGTATTGACAGTTTAGATAATTTCCTCTATAATTGCTTTGTAGTGAGAATTTTATCTAAGTCATACTATACCAGATAATTTTCTCATTGTCAACAGAAACTTAGATTACTTTCTCAAAAGGAGTGTGTTCTATGGCTTCCATTCTATATTCAAGGATTGAGGAACTATGCGACTCGAATGAAATCACGATTACACGGTTAGAAAAAGAATGCGGATTTTCCAATGCAACAATTAAAAAGTGGAAAGATATTAGCATCCCCGGCATCGACAAGGTACAGAAGATTGCGAAATACTTTAATGTAACTACGGATTATCTGCTGGGTATTACCAACATTCCAACTCCTGCCGATGAACTACTTGGAGATAGTGATATTGTCACTTTGCAAAGAGCAAAATCCAAAATGTCCCCTGTTGATCGGGAACGCATGATGCAAATGCTGAAGATTGCTTTTGACTACGCATTCCGTGACGATCAGTAATGTGTCCGTATTATTGGACTGTCACTATGTTACACTGGTATTCGAGGTGATATACTTATGATTCGGTACGCCTATATTTGCAACCAGATTTTGCAGATTTATCGTAATCTGGATGGTTTGTCGTTTCCTCTTGATCCACGCAAACCATTTCAGTTAATGGATAACTGCAAGCTGATGACATATAAGACTTTTTCTGAGATCAACCGCTGCTCACTGCAAGAGGTTTTCTTGTTATGTGAAAGTCAAAGCGGCTGCACTCATTATGATGTTTCCAAAAACAGATACCTTGTTCTGTTTAATTCCTCCACCGCAAACAACAATGTGCTTGGCAGAATTCGTTGGACTCTGGCACACGAACTCGGTCATGTAGTGCTGAACCATCTGCCTTATATTGCAGAGCCGCTTATTGCGGAACATAATTTCAATAATCTTTCTAATCCAGAACTAGAAGCTGAAGCAGATTACTTTGCGGCAGCTTTCCTTTGCCCTATGCCTCTATTTGATATGCTGGGCGTGAAATCAGCTAAAGACATTGAAATCACTTTTGGTCTTTCTCACGAAGCTTCTGAATGGCGTTGGAACGACTATGTAAAATGGAAACGCAATCATCGGAAAACCGCTTGGGAGAATGATATTAAGCGAATCTTTATTTCTTCAAATCTTTAACTCCAAAAAGCCTAAGAATTGCGCCTTTAGGCAAAGGTATATAATGACCACAATTTTTTCTAAGCGTATTTATTGCTCTTTCTATGCAAAATAGTTTTTCTTCTACTGTTGCATTTGGATCAGACGATATTTCAAACGCTTTATCCCATTTTCTAATTAATTGGTTTGAACCATAAATTAAACAATTGCGTACAACCTCTTCTCTCTTAGAAAGTAAGTCATCTATATCATCATCTTGGTTATGAACTTTATTAACAAGAAGGATAACAAAATCAATGATTGCGCTACATTTTTCTTTGTTATCAGAATATTTGTTTTGCTTCTTGCTTACATAATTTTGAACCATACAAGCGAGAATCAAACTGATTGCTCCACTAATTATAAATTCTAAATAATTCATAATTTCTCCTTTTCATGTGCAAGTCATATCCTACACTCTGACCTAAACCGAAGTTTGCCAGTAACCTCACCAAGACTTTTCCGTATGTCCATCCACGCCTCGGATATGAAATGCGCCGACACTTTGTATGTTTAACGGTAGACGCATACCGTTTGTCAACCTCTACTTAGTCCCGCCAGTCTGGTTTACGATATGGTTGACTACGCATGGCCTTGCGCTTCAAGTGCTTTATCTTGCAGCCTTTCTCTATTAAACTACAAGAACCACATCTTGTTTAGTCTATTTAACTACCTCTTACTGGCTCGATTTGCTTTTGTTGACGGAGTACCATCGCACTCTAAAGTGTTTGCTCGAATGTCCATTCTCTTCTCTGTATCGTAGTCGATAATCCAGCCATGATATATCATTTCACATGGACTTACTGGCGGCGGTAGTAGGATTCGAACCCACGGACGGCTCTTCACCGCCTACGGTTTTCAAGACCGCTGCTTTAAACCACTCAGCCATACCGCCACATCCTGAGCAGTTTCAGTCATGCTCAGGACTATGGAGGGGGAAATTAAATGGATCAAACAGTCATCAACAGATCATTCAGTTCATCGACTGCTTCTTTATGTTCAACCTTTGCATCGTTGTAATACCGCTTCATGCGCTCGGCGTGTTTCTGCGCCGCAACAACAGCCTTTTCAGCTTCCACATACCGCAGGGCAGCTCTCTTGAGCCGCTTTGCGGTAATTTTATTGTTACACTTCAGAGCCGCCAGACGCTTACCAGTATCCAGAGAGAAAGTGTCATGAGGATCACACTTGGCAACGCCCTTAACAGTCTTTCCAGCAAAGGTAGAAACCGCAATTACCTGATTACCGCTGTGGTAATACTTATACTTATCAAACGGAAACCGCATCAGTCTTTTCCTCCTTGTTCTTCTTTACGGTAGGCCATACAACAACAGGAACAGTGTCAATACCCATCATCTTGTAAACCAGATAAGAGGTATAGCCGTCAAAGAGATTGCCGCAATCATCCACATAAATCTCGGTTTCGAACTTCTTGTTCTTACGCCACTCGTCCAGACGCTTATTCAGCTTCTCATTACAGGGGATCGTACTGGCAAAACTGTAAGGAACTCGAATGTCTGCAATGGGAACCTCTCTGCGTTCCAGATTGAGAATAAAACACTGCTTATCTGCATCGGCTCGATTGGTATAGAACTGATTCTCCATCATCTTGCGAACTGTACCCTTTTCATCAACCACAGAATACATGATTACAGGAGGAACACTTTCGCCGCCGATAGTAAACTGCATAGAAACGACCTTGCAAGTAAGGACTTCATACTTCTTCTGACCAGTTGCCTTAACACTGCCACTGCCCTTACACTCAGGGCAAGCATACTCACGCATGGTATTGTTTTCGATGCACTCAATGATCTGCTCTGCGACCTGCTGCATTGCCTTTTCCATCGTGTCAGCATCAAATGTTGCTGCCTTACCAAGACGAATCTTTCCAGTGCCGTTGCAGATCGGGCAAGTAGTCTTTGTGATTTTCTTCAGGACAAATACCTGATCGCCAATTCCGATTTTCGTTTCAATGTTCATTGTGAACGCTCCTTCTTTGTACTTGTATTTCTTGTTATGTAGTTTATTGAAATGCCAGCACCTTTAACTGACACTTACATTATACTTGTATTTCTTGTTATTGTCAAGACCTAATTGCGATTTTTCTCAAAAAATTTTCCACCATGCTTTTTCACATCATCATAAGTGGTAGATGTACCGAAAGAATTCTCCACCCACACATCATTGTCTTTGATGAAAATCTTAACAGGGATTACAGAATCTTTGAGAACAATGGTAACGATTTCGCCTTCCATTTTACGCATTTGTGCTTTAGACAAATCTTTTGGTGCGTCCTCGCAGCGAGGGAATGGACAGAGATCACATCCAGTTCCATCACATTCTTCATAGTCCTCACGAGTAACTGCGTAAATGAATGTAACAAACCCTAAAACTACCACTGCCAATTCAATAATCTGTTCCATGTGTTTTCTCCTTTCTGATAGACTTAAAATATTCCGTTGGAGTTTGTTTTGTGATCGTAATACTAATCACATCTGGATTTTTCAGCAAGGCAATGACCTGTTCAATGGTATCTTCCTCGCCCTTCATGGTATAAACCGCACTGCCATTGGCAACTTGCATTTTAATTCTCATGATGATCCTCCATTATTTTTGTACCAGCCGTTTGAACTTATTTGGGCTGTTCTTAATATAGCTGCTGATTAGACTGCTCTCCTGTTTCGTTTCTGCATATGCAGTAATCGTAATGGTCTTAGTATTCCAGTCGAGAGTATAGCTATCTGATGCGACATTCTTGATATGATGTTCAGCAAGAAAATCACGAAAATCTTTCATAGCTTCCAGATTATCCGACATGACTACATTAACATATAACTGATCCTTGGACAGATATTTGTTGATCGCTACGGTAATCCAGCAACCAACTGCACTGGCAACAGAAACAATGATCAACGACATATTACTTTCAGAGGAAACAATGTTCTTTGTGATGATAAAATAAATCAGATTAGACAAGCCAAGTGCAAGACCAGCAAAGAAAGTCTTATTTCTCTGAATCAAAATGATTTTTGCCGTTCCAAGGGCGTTGTCCAATACCTTTGCCAGAAATAAGCCGCCAAAATATACTACACTTAACCAAACCGCTTCCATATGTAACACCATTAGAACAACAGACTAACCGCATAAATGGGAAGCCCGATAACAACAAAGAAAATCAGAGCCAGAACCGCCGCACCAAAAATGCGGTAGAAAAAGTTATCCGAAGGCTGACCGTTCACAGTGATTTTCATCTTGGGAATGAAAATTAACACGATATAAACAAGTACAGTTGCGGCAAGAATATATTTCATCATTTGATTGATCCCTCCATAATTTGATTAATACTTTTTACTCTTTCAAACAACATTGTTGCCTTTTCATTGATCATTCGATTGGCATGAAAATGAGCAAATAACCAATGGTCATATTCCAAAACCTGTTCTACCTTTGACAACCATTCTTCCATAGATTTATCTACCGTAGACTGATCTAAGCCTCGTAAAAATAAATCAGTTGGTTGCCACTGTTCGGGACAAGTATGAGATACTACAAGATCGACTTTTTTGATTTTCTTGATACGATTAAAAATTTTATTGCGTTTCTCAGGAGAAATCTGTTCATCTGCGAACCATTGATAACCGCTGGAAAGTCGATACCATTTATCAACGCTATATGCGCCACCTAAAACCAGCACTTTTCTATTATCCAAATTATAAATTTCTCCATCTTTGGCAAACAGCAAATTCGGATAATTATCCTCTACATAAAATGTTCCAAACTCATTTGATTTCTCATGATAAGTTTCAATGTTTTCTGGACGCATTTCATGATTTCCATGAATACAAAAATAGGTTCTGCCACTATCTTGCAGCTTTTGCTTATGGACATATTCATTTAAAGTTCTATTGTAATTTACGCCCACATCTCCCAACAGAACAATAATTTGATCCACAGTATGAGGAATCTTTTTATAATCCAGTCTACGCAACAGGTCATCTATCTGACCATGCACATCACCAGTAAAATAAATCATTGGACTTCTCCTTTCTCCACTTGGGGAATTAAATACTCAGCACCAGTTCCATTTTGTAATTACCACAATCATGAACTTCTACATCATAATTGCGTAACTGAAAATCATCATCCGTTGCATCAGGATTATAAGGCATAGTATAGCCGACACGAAGCAAATGTCTGAGAACACGGCGAACAGTTGTGTTGCGACTGCATCTCTCTTCAAAAGCAAACTGTCCAGAATCCAAATTCAGCAAAGTACAATAACCAGTTGTACTTCCGCTATACTTATTTTTATTATCACGGAATGAAACAACATAATAGATTGCATCAATGCTATCTCCATTGCCCTTGTTTTTCAGCAAAACAACCGATCCGTTATGTAGATTAAGTTTGCGATTTAGGTCAACATATTGTTTTTGACCTCTTACAATAACATTATTCATTGTTTGTATTCCTCCCTAATTCTTTGATGGAATATTCCAAGATGACTTTCCTCCGGGAATTGCGCTGGGAATAACCATAATCCCATGTTCACGCATAATGGATTTCATTCGTTCCAATTCTTTATGCAGACTATTGATTTCACGCTCCTGCTTTTCAACGATCCGCAAGGTCTTTTCACGCATTGTAACTGCTCGATTTACTTCATCTTGTTCCAGTTCTTTTCCATCAAGCCACTTATCAACAGAGTGCATAATACCAAGGATTGTATATTCTTTTTGACTCAGTTCTTCCGATGTGTTCCGCAATCCATTTTCGGCAATTTGACACTGTTGCTGCCAATATGATACGAGATTTACGCCTTCTTCATCGAATAGCTTTGCTTCTAATTCCTCAATTGCATATGCGGCTTCTCGTAAAGCAATATCTTTGGGAGAAATACCGTTACGAGCATTTGCATGACATCTCGTTACCAGTTCTTCATACATGGGATTCCTCCTTATTAAACACAGAATCGTGCGCTTGCTGCGCTCCATCTATAAAACTATCCAGAGGCTCTAAATCACCGTTTAAATGATAGTTGGCAACCTCATACCCTTGTCCATAACAGTCAGCAAAGTAATCTTTATAGGCTTTCAAAGCAGCATTCTCTTTCTCTAATTCTTTTATTTTTGATTTTGTTTCTGATAGCTCAAGAGCAAGTGAAAAGCTCTTTGCACTCTCACCAGACAAAACGACTGGTTGCATTTTACGAAGCATGGTTATCTCTGCGTGTTGACTTTCCAATAACTCTGCTATTTGCCCAGCTTCATAGGTACTGATTTCTCCAACGCCATGTTCTGCGTAATATTTCAAACTTTCTAATAATACCTCATACATAATCAGGACTCCTTCTTATCTGCTGGGACAAAATGTTTAGCACAAGAATATTCCCACTGATTATTTCTATAAATCAAGAAATGTGGAAATCCGTTTTTATTATCACGAACAGCACAAACCATGTATTTCTTGTTATCTCGCTTGTCAATTACGAACATTTTCGTATTCTCCTTTGAATTTCAAATAGAGTTGATATTTCCTATCCAGCCGTGTTGTTGGAACAGAATCTTTATACAAAAGATCAAGTGCTTTAATAGCGTTTGTGCATCCATAATTAATTGTCTGAGATGCTTTTTGTATATTTGGTTTTCCTGTTGCGGTTCTCAAAACTACGCCGTTGTCATAAAAGAAATCTTTAATTTGTTCCAACATCTCATTTGATCCAGATGTGATTTCAACATGGACATATCCAGCAGATTTTGTTATACATCCATCACCATCAAAATATCCACGAATAAAATGACATTGCAACCCTTTAGGAATATTATTAGAAATGGATATATTAAAAGTCTTTCTTGGTTTGATCCCAAAGTTCTTTTTCAACACCTCTACATACCACTTACCATTAAACGACAAAACACAAGACTTTTTATTAATCTTAGGTGAACCAATGAATCCAGTTACAAATGCCAACTTTTCCAGATGCTCATAATCTTTAATAGACAAGTGAACAGCAACACAATCCCGATCAGACCTGACATAACCATCGGCTGCAATAAACCCTGCCCAATAGCAACTTTCTGGCGTGTATTGGTTAAAGAACTCGGTATTATAAAAATGATCAGGCGTACTTTTTCGCAACTTAATACCATTTCGTAACAGAATTCTTTGAACTGTTGCTCTATGTATTCCGTATTTAGCCGCAATTTCTCCAACTTTGAAATTGCTATTATAAAGATTGATTACAAATTGTTCTATTTCATCACTTACTCGCTTCGACATTTACACCTCCATTTCCACTGCTTTTTCAAAACAATTTTCTTTTCTGTTCCATCATGATAACAGACATAAATCGTTACATCTGGATTATCCAAATAGACATGAAATAAATACAACACATCATTATTATCTTGAGAGTCAACAAACACTTCATCTGAATCTGCAAGTCCTTTGTACTTTCCAGAAAATACAACACGATAACCTATTCTGCACTTAGATTTCCGAAGCCTCATAATTTGCCCTCCAAAGCGATAATTCCGCAGTCAATTAACATATTGATTTTTTCTAAGAACATCTCTTGAATTCTCATATCATTCTCACAATCAATATCCTTTTTATCAAAGAATTGATTAAAATTATAACCGCACATTCCATCATATGATGAAAAATAGAAGCGAAATTTTCCGGCATGGGCTTTTGCATCTTCGTCATAAATTCCAATCCAGAACTCATTCCCTGTCCCAAACCTACGGTCTGCTTCTGTTCCTGCAAAACCGCAAATACACCATGCTCCAATCACATCATTTCTCCAAAAGAACGGTAATCCAACATGAGTTCTATCTACAACTTTATATTTCTTGAGCTGCTTAATAGTCAAATTATACTTATTTTTGACCAAAGGTTTTCGCATTTTATAAGTCATATTTTACTCCCGATTATTAAGATAATCGTTATAATCTCTTTCACCAGTAAGGATTACTCTAAATATAGCATCTCCTTCGTATATTCTTGCATTTATTGTTATTAATTCAAAATATATGGCTGAGCATTATAATATGAAGGACACTCTCGTTTTTCTACTGGCGGCAAAATATTCTTTTTAACTCTGGATTGTCCGCAAACTGGACAAAATAAAAATTGCCGATATTCTGGAAACCGATAACTGCCGCCAGCATTAATAATTCGTGCGCCATATTTATCTACTTCCCACGATGATAATCCAAAATCATATTTTTCGCAAAAATCACACATAGTTTTTCCTCCAAACCTCAAATTCCAATCCAAATTCTATAATCATCACAGACATTATAGAAAATACGAAGGTCATCATTGACGCATTCCAGAGCAGGATTATAACCAGTAAAATCTTCATCCAGCAGACGATCCTCACGCTCTGCTTCATCCTCTACGCTGAGAATATCAATGTGCTGTCGTACAGTTCTGTATTCCTCACTGATTTCTTCCCAATCATCCTCTGATACTTTGGATTTTATCAACTTATAACAGTTTTCCAAGGCTCGGAGTGTTTTACGGCAAGATTCTAAGTCCTCGCCGCCTTCATTGATACACTGGCGAAGTTCCTTACCAAAACTCTTTAGGTCATATTTCCATTTCACATCAGTTGCCCTCCATGATTGCCTCAAACTCGTCAATGGCATTAACGATCTCGGCAAGAGAATCACGAACTTCTGCGATTGCTCCATCTTCGTAATCTTTTACTGCCTGATTCAATGCCTTGATAATAGCTGCGTCATCCAATTCGTTGTTTTTCCAGAATTTCATTTCCATATCATTCCCAACCTTCCTCAGAGCGTTCTTTTACAAAGGTTCTCAGTTTTTCCATGTAATCATCCATATTGTCTTTGCATTGCAGAATGAATTCATCATCCACAGTGCCTTTTCCAAGCTGAGATTTCCATTTCTCATAAGTTGCATGATTGGATAAGATTTCTCCAACATAGAACAATGCAGTCTGGTAATCCTCACACGCCTTTTTATAGGTCATTACATCGAAAACAACAGATGCAGGAGCAGGGATCGTTTTGATCAGCTTTGACAGTTCTACATAAAACTCAGAGGTCTTTTTCATCGAGAAGTTCCCTCGCTTTCGTCAGAAGTTTTTCCTTATCGTTTTCCATTTTATCATCCATGACCAATTCAAGCAAGGCGTTCAGAGCGTTGCCAAGGGATTTATCCTGCGAAAAACCAAGCTGCATCAAATCATTGCCATTGACTGCTAAATCCTTCAGAGAAAAACAATCCTGATCCTGTTTGATTTCCTGCATCATGCGGTAAAACTGACTGACTCTTGTAACCTGTTCTCCACGCTGACCAATATCAATACTCTGTGCTGATTTATCCGCTGTCTGAAGGAAAATGAGATTCATAAATTGGATTTCTCCAAACTTATTCAAGCATCGGCGCACAATATTCTTCTTTACCTCAAGCACACGATCATGGGATGCTACGAGTTGCACCACATCAGTAATCAGTTTGGATTCCAGACGGAGATTCCGAAGTGATTGTTCTGCAATCTCTGCACTCTTGGCGGCATGACCGTAGAAGTGTCCAATTCCGTTTTCATCCTCGGAATAGCAGAACGGTTTTCCAAGATCGTGATACAGACAAGCAATTTTTACAATGGTATCTCCATGACAATTACGAATCGCTTCCACTGTATGCTCCCACACATCATAGCAGTGATGGGGATTATTCTGGACAAATCCAATGCTGGGCGTAATCTCAGGAATGATAACCTCAAAAATTTCCGTGAAGTTTTCCAGCAACCAATCGCAACGACCAGACATGATTTGCAGAAACTCGTTTCCAATGCGCTCGGCGGCAATATCAAGCAGAAGATTCCTCTTTGCAAGCATTGCATTGGCAGTTTTCCGCTCGATGCCGAAATGATAACGAGCAGAAAAGCGCATGGCTCGGAGAATGCGGAGCGCATCTTCCTCAAACCGTTGTTCAGGATCACCGACACAAACAATTTTCCGATTCAGCAAGTCATACTGACCATCAAAATAGTCAATGATTTCTCCGTTGATGTTCGCTGCCATCGCATTCATCGTAAAGTCACGGCGGCTCAAATCCTCTTTCAAATCGCTGACAAATTCAACTTGGTCTGGATGACGATGATCAGAGTAATCACCGTCTTTCCGATAAGTTGTGATCTCATATGGATTTTCCAGCAGAACAGTCAATGTTCCATGCTTGAGTCCAGTATCCAGCACACGAAAATCAGAGAACACTTCTTTCATCTGGTCTGGCAGAGCATTGGTACAAATATCCCAATCGTGCGGTGTTCTTCCAATCAAGCTGTCACGAACACAACCGCCGACCACAAACGCCTCATATCCTGCATCCATCAGCATTTTCATCAGACGCTTCGGTTCCTCTGGAATCTGCATCAGACGATGACTTGTATTAAACTGCCATCCATTTTCAGGTGCTTTCAGCCACCATTTTTCCATACTCATTCACCTACTATCACATACAGGCGTTTCTTGCCCCATTTTACCCAAAGACAATCGGGATTTTCCAAAGAGATATTCAGGTCTGGACGATTCTTCCGAACCTCGCTGGTAGACTGAACCACACCAGCTTCTTTCATGACGGCTGGAAGGTATCTGGTTTCCGTAAACAAGGTCTGCGGCTGCTCATTATTTTTCCAGTCCAAATCATCCAGAGCCAATAGAGTTTTCGGATCAACCAAAGGTTTTCCGATGACTACATTTAAAAACATGACTTATTCCTCACATTTTAATCGCCTGTTCATTGACATACATAACAAATTCCTCGATCCGCTTGTAATCAGGCTTTTCCGGGAGAGAGGTATTTGCCTTTGCGTAATCCATGCGCTTTTCAAACTCGTCTACCATCTGGTAAAATTCCGTTCTGAATGTTCCGTCCTCATTCTGGAACTCGCCATTGCGAATGGACATAAGCAGAGGAATATCATGTTCACGGAAAGTATTGATCTCCTGCTTTTCCAGAATATCCAGACACATCAGATACAAGCGAATCAGGTGCATAGCGTATTTGTTCAGGTGTGCATCATCCTTTTTCTTATTACGCTGTGTGATTTTTCCATACTCCTTGACAATGGTATTCAGATCGCTCCAAATGTTCTTATAATCACGGAGAGGATAATGCGTCAGATTTACATCCAAGAAGATCTCTGTATCCAAATCCTCACGCTGAGATTCATCCACATACAGATGAATTGCGCCGTTCTCGAACTCCTGATACCTATCGTTAAAAGAGGTCATAGAGGACTTGCAAGAGGAAAGAATCTGCTTTTCTTTTTCCGACTGGTCATAGCGGTCACGAGCCAGAGCTGCTTGCAGACGGCGAAGCTGCTGAGTGGCATAACCGCCGAAGGCATGGACGGCTTTCTGAGAGAGGAACATATCTCGCTGTTCCACCATCATTCTTCCAATATCGTTAAAGAACACATACTGTTCAGGCTTACAGCCCAGCAACTCAATTGTATTAGGATTACAGTCCGACAGCAGATGGATCAGCTTATTAAAGCTGTAAATGGTGGTGTCTGTTGCGTTATCAATTACCTGTTCGAAATTGGTTCTTCCAAGAATATCGGTTCTGGAATTAAGCGCACAACCACGAACATCAATATCAGAATCAGGCGTGTTCGTACCGTATGCGTGACTTCCACCAAATGTTGCAAAAATCATCGACCCCCCAAGGTGAGGGTTTGTCTTGATAAAATCGTACTCAGGACGATTCAAAACCTCTCTAATATCCATATCAATCTTCCTCCAAAGAATGTTTCTTGCGGTACACTGTCTGCTGCTCCGCAACATATCCTTCTTCCACATCATAGTGCATGGAAAGTTCCAGCATATCCTCGACTTTGTTTTTGATTTCCTGATCCGTCATAGAATCTTCCACGAAAAATTCAAAATCATAACTGCCAAGCGGTCTGGTGCTGATATATCCTTTTACTCGTTTCATTTTATTACACCTGTTTCTGAAAGCGTTCTTCCATCTTGCGGCTCATAAACTCTCTTGCCTCTGCTGTTGTCATAGTTTGTGGTTCACTATCGTTCCCAAAGGGTAAACCAATGATCACTTTTCCTTGTTTCAACAACTCACGCACTGAATGCCATGACATGACTGCTTGATGATATATTCCATCACAACCAATCCAATCCCGGCAAGTGCCGCCATGATCAAAATAATCCATCGCATCGGACATTTTCAGATATATACAAGCTAATGACCCACCGAACGGTACTTCTTTATAACTGTAATTTTCCAGTCCATAACGCTGCAAGGCTTTCTCTTTGCTGTTTGTATCAATCACATAGGCAGCAGGGAAATAACCCTCGTCAATCAGGTCAAGTAGTTCCAGAATGCGGCTCCACGGTAAATCATTTATTTTTCCACAAAATGAAAACTTATCAGCTTTCCACCTTTTCTGATCCTCAAAGAAACGCTGCCGCTGAAAAGACTCGTCTTTTTCCATACTCTGTACTTCCATAGCTGAAGTTTGTTCCTGTGCGCATTGACTTCCAAGCGTAAAGGCAAGAAACAATGCTTCAAAGATCATAAGTCATTCTCCTTAGAAATTATCCAAACAAACGTGTTATAAGAATTACTGCGCCGACTACTATTATTACATATTCAATCCAATGTGGTTTTCCGACATATTTTTTCTTTCTATCATATCCAGAACGCTTTTCATCCGCACATTCATTAAGCAACAGAAAATATGTAATGATGCTTCCAATCATAATGAACACTTCTTTACAGCATCATGTTTTCCACTTCAAAGATTTCTCCAATATGAACGGTTAGGACATTGTTGTAGTCCAAGAATGTTGCCAACTTTTCCATCAACTTGTTTCGATCCTCTGCACTGATCAGATAACCACGGTTGCTTCCACCAGTATAATAAACCACAACAGAATATACGCTCATATTTTCCATTTTGTTTTCTCCTTTTCCATTGTACTTGTATTTATGGTTATTGTCAAGCATTATTTTCGCATTCTTCCAATTCATCAGGAAATGCGTCTAATTCCTTGCCACTATTCAGCTTGATTTCCCACATGGTTCCAATATCTTCATAATCATATTCGTCCTCAGACTTGCGCTTTTTAACCGTACACTTTTCGCCGTCATGGATTTTCCACTCAGAATCCATACCATGCGTATTGAAAACGCAAATCTTGCCTTCCAGATTTCTTTCATCTCTAACCATAATTCCTTCCTCCATTTACACGGTTTTTTCAACATGAGAATTGACATAATCTCTCGCTTCCACCAGAGAACAGTTATAACGGCTGCGGTACAGCATGACAGCCAAAACAGGACGAGATTTTGCCAGTTCTTCCACTTGCATATCGTACTCACGGACAACTTTCATGATCGTTTTTCCAAGCAAAGAATGCAACCACTTCAAAAACTCAGTTTCATTCTTATGACGGTAGTATCCATGCTGGATATAAAACGCTTCTTCCAGTTCACACTTCTGAATATAACTACCATCTTTCATCTGGTAATACAGATTTCCCATATTAGCTTTCCTTTCTGGCTTTCATGATCTGCCGCTGATTCCAGTATTCGTGCTGCTCATTTTTCCGAAGATGATGACACTGCTTGCCAAGACAGCCCTTCTTTTTCATTTCCTTTACGGTCAAGCTGCCGTTATGTAATGCACAATAAGCCGCTGGATTTTTCGGCTTACCGCCGTAAATTGTCTTTTCCAAAGTGATTTCCCTCCATATTTTTGCATCTGATTGCATTTTTCCGTCCTAAACGGAGATTTTGTGCAATCCTCCGCACAAAGTTCTGTTTTGCGGAGATTTTCTTAAAGTGTATAAGCAATTCCCTGTGCATCCAGTTCCTTGCGCAGATTTTCCAGATTAACTACTCGGATCGGGCAAATATCAATCTTATGTACGGCTGCTCCATTGATTTCCTGATAATCAAACAGGGCAATGGTCTGTGCATTCTCATTGATACCGATTTCAGGCTCTTCCAGCCCACGATAAGTTCTTGCAAGGTCGATAATCTCATTGATCCAGTTCATATGATCCTCCATTACAGTTCTACACAAGCAATCGTTGCGTCATTGTCGGCAAAATACTCATTGATATATTTCACCATCAGCTTTTCCATATGTTCAGCCTTCGTTACATGGTCTGCCTGTTCATAATCCCATTCCAGATTATAAACTTTCAAATCACCACCGCCCCAATAACCGATTGCAAGGCAATTCGGGAGATAGCCATCAAAAAGTTGCATCAGCTTAATTCCAAACCAGCCTGTCGGCTCGTAACCGCTGGCGATGCTCTCTGCGTCATCAAAAGTAAAATCATAAGATTTCTTTTTTCCAAAAGTCAGTTTATGGGCAAGTTCCTCAGCCGTGAGAAACACATATTTCTTGTTTCGTTTCATTGTTTTCCTCCGTCAGCGAAGATTATTGAAATAATCCAGCAAGTGTTTTACATCGTCCCTCTGGTCAACTGTGTACTGTCTGTTTGCTCTGATTGGCATTACCACACCATAACAGTCAGCGCAAATCATGATAATGGGATCGGAATAAGATTTTCCACCAGTGATAAATGTGGGATCAAAAATCTCTGCATAAGCTGCGTCTGCCAGCTTGACGGAATATTCCTGATTTCGATCTCGGAACATAGTCATCGTCTTTTTCTTTCCAGCGGAAGAGTCCCAATAAGGGAATTGGATACCTGTTGCGATGTATGTAAACATATCTTCCGCTTTATGTTTTCTCAAAATCTGTTCCATCTGCTGTTTCAGTCCAGCTTTTTCCGTCAGTTCAATTCCACGCTTTGCCATATCAGCCAGAACGGTCAAATCATCGGTCTGGATTCCAACATATCCACGCTTGTCGCAGAGATAAATGGTTTCTCCATCCTGCTCATAGCAGACTTCCTTATGGGATACCTTCAGCAATTTTCCAAGGTCAAACGCTCTCTTTGCCATGATTTATTCCTCCAATTCAAAACCATAATGACAAAATCCTGTTACATCTGAAATATAATCGGAGATTTCGTCCTCATTATCCATTCCATCAGGAATGTCAATCTCTGTGGGAAGTTCCTTTAACAATTCCCGATCTCTGTCTGTATCCCACTGGATATTTACTGCTTTCATTTTTTCCATCCTCCTTAATGTTTATAATAATAGACAATTTCTGCTTTTGTGTTCATATTTATTGACATTATCAAACTGTCCGCTTGACTGTTCCGTATGGTCAAAAGTTTTACTTCCAGCTTAAAATCATATCGACTTTATTTTCTTCTGCTGTCTTTTTCAAACTGTTCATAATTCCATCCAACTTATTCTCATAAGCCTTCGGAATTTTTATTTCTATAATTGGAAATGTCCATGTATCTTTGTACCTTTCCATTACGCTGCCTCCGCATTGACTTTTGCAAGCAGTTCATTCATGCAATCGAAAAACTTCTGAGAACACTGTGCGCCCTTTGCCTTGTAATACTGAAGGTTTTCACATTTTCCATTCTCAATCTTTGCGCTTACCAATTTTTCATTGATCCAGCCTTGTGTTCTGATAGGAACATTTACACCATACTTTCTCATGAGATAATTGACAATAGAATAGCTGCTATGTTCATATCTACTCTCATAGAAAATAACGGTATCATTATCCAACTTGCCGCCGTTTCTCAGGATTTCCATTGCCTTTCTTACGGTCTGTTCCGCTTTTGCATTCTGTGCCGCAATAAACGCCTGATCCTCTGCTTCACGCTGCGCCGCCTGTTTCATGCGCTTCTTATGCTGATTTTCCGCATAAGCCTTTCTGGATTCCCACATCTGGTTTTCCAGTTCAGGCGCAATGTGCTTGATAAACTCGATTTCGGTAAATCTGAAATGATCCTGCTTTTCCAGTCTGGTTTTGATAGCTGCCATGTAGTTTTCCAGACTATCCATGCCCTTGCGTCTGATATGCTCCATAACTTCATCAACGGAATAATCCGTTCTGACGCTGCCGATCCAAATACCAACGGCGATTCCATCATAAATGGCGTACACATCACAATGATCATTGTATTCTTCTTTAATAGTTTCTCCACGGTAAATGTTGCCTGTGATAAGCTGCATAGACTTGTTCTTATAAAGGGCTTTGGTCTGATCTGCATTATAGGTAATCACTCTGAAGGTTTCAAAAGGTGTAATCAAATTTTCCATTCTCATATTTTCAAACATTGCTGTATCCTCCTTACTGATTCTTCAACCAAACTTTATAACTCATAGGTGATTTTCCAATTTCATCATCACTGGAATGAGAAATTGCCCAATCTACTAAATAGCGAAGGTACTGTTCCCACTGCACATCAAAATCAATCAATGCCCAATTTTCCAGTGTAATACCGCTTTGCTCCATCCATCCAAATTCCTGTTCCAGAAAATCTCCCGGAGAAACATCATTATTTCCACTATATGTAATCATCTTTTCTTCATCCAATCCAATAATAGCTATAAACTTTCTTGTAACATTGTTCATTTTAATTTTTCCGTCCTTTTCTTCGGTTTTACCGATTTATTTTTATGCTGGATAAGCTGCGATAACTCGATCATTCGGAATGTCATCAAAGTAAAAGTGATTTTTCTTGATTCTGCTTTCTCGAATAGATTTCATATGCTTCGGATAGTTCGCAGTATTCCAGTTTCCATTAATGTACTGCTGAATGTAATTGATCAACGCTTGTTCAGGCTCAACGCTATATTCTGCAAGTTTGCTGATTTTTCCGTTGCTGTCACACTCATAAATACTTGTATTCATTGTTATTATCCTTTCTGTTTAGTCAATCTGTTCTCCGTTCATTTCGAAAACATCAATATCCAGTTCATCAGGATTGCTCTTGTAATAAGTATCATTCTGAATGATCCATTCCATTGCTGCCTCTGCCTTTTTCTTTGACGAAAAGACTCCGACAACATAACGATCCCCAATACATCCACCATTCAAAACATATGCTTTCTGTCCGATTTTCCGCTTCATCTTAACCGCTCCTTATACCACTTTACATTTTCCAGTTCTTCACCGTTTAGAATCAATTCGCTGCTCTCTGTCAACTTGAAAATTGCCTGTGTATCTGTTGCCCTGACGCATTCAACCAGTTTTCCATGATACCAAATCTTTCTGCCGACAAATCTGTGCTTTTTTCTCTTCTCATTTTCCTGATCCCAATAGCCTTCAGGCGCATGATGAAAAGAAGGATTTTCCATGTACTGCATTGTTACGCTCCAATCATCTGATACAGCTTTTCCATTCCCTGCAAAACCTTGTCGCAATCATCCTTGCAACGATCATGGCACTTTACAAGCTGCTCCATGTCCAAATCTTTCAGAATATCCATATAAGCGTGATACTTGCCCATACTATGTGACGCATTAATAAAATGCGTAGTATCTGCCTTGCGGTTTTTTCCAACGGATTCAATCTCTTTTACTGCCGTTCCGATACTCTCCATTGCTTTCGTAACCAAAATTCCAGTAAGCGCATTTTTCATGGTTTATGCTCTCCTTCCACTGAATACAGTTTGTTCTCTGCACCAATTTTCCGCTGCCGTCTGTGTCTTAAAGCCTTCAAGCAAATATCCGTCTGGCGATACTGCGTAAAACTCTCTGCATACTGGATACCAGTAAATGAGAATGTTATTGATCTGCTTTACCTTGTGTCGTGACATAGTTCGATTAATCTTCATCTTCTGCACCGTCCTCACTGCCAAAACCAATCTGCCAATCAAAATCAGATTTTTCGTCCGTAGTTCTGACGATCAAATCATCGTCTTTATCAATCCATGCAGAAACAATTCTTTCATTTCCATTTGCAACCGATACACACAAATCACGCATATCACAAAGGATTCTTTCAATGTCTGTTGCTTTTCTCATTTTTCCGTTACCGTCCGTTTCTGGCTTTCTCAGCCCTTAATCATCAGAATTGTGTTATTGTTTGTGATCCGCTTATGCGCCTTTTCATACTCAGGCATTCCAAAAATCGCTGCCGCAATCATATAAATCTGAGTCAAAGTCAAATAAATGGTCTGGTCTACACGATCCGCAAAGTCAAGCGGTTTTCCATATGCCATTGTGTTTAGCTGCTCACTGGTCATAATTCCAGCTTCCTTAATGTCTTTCTGTGTGCGTCTGTAACGCTCTACCATTTTTTCATTAATCATGTCATATTCCTTTTGCGTGACTGTGATCCGCTGTCTGTAATAAGTTCCCTTTGTGGGATGCCAATCGCCAATATAAGCAATTTTCATTTTTTCCAGTCCTCTCTTTATTCGTCCTCTTCATCATCGGTTGCCATGACGATTTCTCCGCTTCGAAAATCCTCTTTGATCATTTCCAAAATATGTTCCTGTGTGCATTCGTCCAAATCCTCCCAGCGGACTTCTTCGCCGTCCAATGTCAATTCAAACTTAACGCTCCACCATCCTGTTTTTGTCATCGTTATTCACTCCCTAACAAATACTTGACTATTGCCGTTTTCATCCGCAATCGTGACGCTGCTTCCAGTCATAAACCAATATTTTTGACTCAGCCATACACTTTCAAGCGTATTCCATTCATGCCCATATACCGTGTATGCTCTGCCTGTTGCATTATTCGTAACCGTAAACCGTTTTTCCATTGCTCCCACTCCTTAAATAATGCCGTTCTCTCTAAATTCTTCCGTCAAGCCGTATCTCTTGCCCAGCTTTGCAAAATATTCTCCCCAAGCTGCCAATTCTCCATAGCTATAATTATGATTTTCAAAATCATGTTGCCATGCAATAGCCTTTTTTCTGGCTGCGTTTTTCCGTTTCTGGTATTCGTTCATGTTCGTTTCTCCTTTAGTGCGCTCTGTTATAATAGATTTCCATTCCATACTGTGACGGCTTCGCCTTTTGCCATACACAATAGATATAACTGCCACAACGGACTAACAGTGCGTCTTTTCCGTAATACTTTTCTTTCATGCCCTTGACTGATCCGCTGGCTGAAAAGTTCGGGAATGCGTCAATGTGTAGCCGTCTACCTTCTGCCACTGGCAAATATCTGACTCTCATTTTTCCACGCTCCTTTACTGCCACTTTCCAAAAACTATGGTATTGTTCGGGCTTTTTCTGTTGTATCTCCAAAAAGTACACTCCAAGCCGACTTCCTGATCTGTTACCTTCATACAGTCAAACGCATTTTGAAAACCATTTGCAATGCGGCTTGCCTTGCGCTTGATCTCTGCAATGGTTTTTCCGCTTATAGTTTTTCCGTAAAGCTGCGCCGTCAACATGATTTACACCGCCTTTTGAAGTGCCTGATACTGTTTCTTATCCATGCCGCAAAATGCTTTAATGTGTCTGCCTGTGGTCTGCGTCCAGCCGTCCCACAACTTTTCCAGTTTTCCATCAGGCAAGCGGCGCATGATAGGCGTGTTATAGCTTACAAGCGTTTCCACGCTGTTTTCATCAATAATAACTCTTGCTTTTCCGTAAAAGCTGGCTCTGCCGTCAATAGGATGCAATTCATAGATTTTCATGATCAATTCTCCTTTTTTCCTCTGTTCCGTTTTTCCAAAACTTCTTGAAGTCTAACTTTCTTGTTTTTCCGTTTATCTGTTTCGCCTTTTTTGATCCTTGTGGATTTTCCAGCTTCTAAAAGCCGTTTGTCCATGTCGTATTTATAGGCGTTTTCTCTCATGGTCTGTGAATAGGATTTTTCCGTTGTCTTTGTGCGGCTGCACAATCCAAACTCCGCTTTATATTCCTCTATGGTCATGCTGTGGCTTTCTCTGATATGGCTTCCAAGTCTGTTATAGGATCGTCCGCAAATGTGACAAATCACTTTGCCGCTTTCGTCATGCTCCACTTTTCCAGCTTCGGGCAATGGGTAAACCTTGCCGCCGCTCTTGAAATACTTGTAACAGCCCTGACACAATCCGTTATAGCTGCGCTGTGTGATTTTTCCGCATTTCGGGCAAACCATTTCTTTCACTCCCTTTTATTCCTCTTCGCTGTTGTAGTCTGATATTTTTACAAAGTACCTTCCAGCATAGAAAAATGATTTCTTGTGATCTGATTCCATGCAAATCTCAATGCAAGGAATGCCGCAAATGTAATAAATCATGGTCAATTCTCCGCAAGCATTTTCTTGATCTGCTTTTTATACAGCTTTTCCGCTTCGGCTCTGTCTGTCTTAAACTCTGTTACAAACTGCTTGTCTTTCTGTTCATGCTCAATAATGAAGATTTCTCCAAGCTGACTTTTGATCTCATACATGAACACTTTCAAACCGTCAATGCTGCTTTCCGCAATCAGATTCATTTCACAATCAATTTTCCGCTTTTCCATTTTCAAAATCTCCCTTTCTTGTATTTGTTGTTATTATCTGTTAATTAATGCCGTACATGGCATATTGTAAACGCTCTGCAACTGTTTCCAGTTCGGCGGCGCATTGCTTTAACGCTGTGCGGTTTACATTCTCAAGCTGCGTTTCGTCCTGTATCAGCTTTTCAATTTTTCCGCTGTATTCTTTGATATATCGGCAAATTGCCGCCGTATTGACTGTATCATATGCACTTGCTTTCTTTCTCTTGATCGTCATTTTTCCGTTCTCCTTTCTGTTTATCCGACAACGACAACAACGGTATTTTCTGGATCGTATTTCTTGCCCTTGTACGGCTTTACAGCTACATTACAAAAGTTATTTGCTTTCCGCTGCGCCGCCGTGATCTGGTCAATTACTTTTTCCGTATCCGCTTTATTAATGTAATAGCGTTTCATTTTTCCGTTGCTCCTTTTTCGTGCATTTCTTGTTATTGTCTGATTTTTAAAAGCGTGTTCCGCTTTTCTCTGTTTTCTTTATTATACCACACAATAACCAGAAATGCAAGTACATTTTTCAATTTTTTCAAAATATTTTTATCTGAGTCTTTCTAGCCATTCCACCGCCAAAACCGAAACAACAAAACCAGCGGTAAAATACAAGGTAGAAGGAAAGATTTCTTCCCAAGCTGCGCCGCAATCGGAAGCCCCAGCTTTTCCAAATACCAACATAAAGAACACAAACGCCGCCACGCCGCAAACATTGCGCATAATCGTCAATGCGTGTTTTCTCCGTCTTGCTCTCTGTTCTGCTCTGTAACGCATTCTTGCGCCGATATACTCAGTATGTACCATTTTTATTTTCTCCCTTCGATCTTTTTCAATGTCAAACAATCAATATCAAATTTCTTTCTTGCTTTTCTGGTTATTATTCGCAATTATCTACTTCGCCGCTATTAATAGCCGTTAAAATTGCGTTTAACTCATTGCAAATATATCTATACTGACGGCGAAGCATTTTGTTTAATTCTTCCGCTTTATATGCTTTATGGTTATACGCCGCTTGTCTGTATTCCTTCAATTCAATTTCTGGATCAAATAACCAGCGGTTTAAATTATCGCTTGCATACTGGTAAACTTTCGCAATCTCTGTATATTTTGCGAAGTGTTCGTTTTTGCGTTTTACGCTCCAATTAATAGCCTTTACCATATCGGCGGCGGCTCTCAGTTTAGAAACGCTGTAACAGGCTTTTGCAATCTCCATTTTGTTAATCTCCTTTCATGCGGCAAACCTTGCGCCGTTTCTGGTCAAACTCTTTTTTGATCCTGTAATATACCATTGTAAACGCTCCTTTAAAAGTAATAAAACAATGCGCTGCTTCGTGCTGTAATTGCGTATAGTTCGCCTGTTTGATTATCCTTCAGTAAACCGCCATTCATGCCATATTTGCCACGACTAACGGCGATAGGGTCAAGCCGTCTGTATCTGGTCAAGCTGCCTTCTTCGGCGGTAATGTCAACGGCTGCGCCCAGCTTTACAAGGTTTTTGATCTCTTTTTGTTTAATGGTTTTCATGCTTTCGCCGCTCCTTTCGTCAGTTCCCTATAAATCAATTTTGTGATCATTTCTTCGGCTTCGCATTCGCTGTATTTTGCTTTTTCGCTTTCAGTTTCTTCAAGCCATGCGCCCAGCATATCAACAGCGGAAACATTATAGTAATACATGGTATTAAATGCAGAAGGCAAACCTTGCGCCCAGTCTTTAAAGGTTTCAAAACCTGAGCGGCTGCGGCTATATCTCTTTTCATTTTCGCAAGCCGTCAAAATCAGTTTGCAAGCCGTGTTAAAATCGGGATCGGCTTCAAGTTCGAAGTATTCATGATCAACGCCGTTAATGATATAATTGTGTATTTTCTCAATAACTTTTTTGCTGTTACTTCTTAGCATGGTTTTTACACTCCTTTTTATTTGTCCGTTGTTCCGTTTTCCGTTGTTCTTTTATTTCTGGTTATTTGTTGCCGCTGTAATATTCGGCGGTATTTTGTACCCATATCAAAACGCCGTTATAATAGATTTTTGCGTTTTTGGTTTTTGTCGTGTAATTGATCAGCTTTTCAAGGCTTTTTGAATGATGAAGTTTTACGCCGTTTTCATACATGATATAAACATTTTGCATTGTTTCCGCTCCTTCTGTTGTTACTTGCATTTATGGTTATTTGCTGAAGGAAAGAATACCAGTATTCAAAAAGCGGTTAAATGTATTAATGCAATCTTCAGCATAATAATTAATAGTTACCATATAGTAATTAAAGATTGCATTCATGATCCCATTGCAAGCGGCTTTATTATATTTTGTTTGCTGCGCTGCGGCGGCTTGCATTGCGCTTTTAATTTCGAAGTATCCCATTTGTTTGATCTCCTTTTGTTTTCCTTTTGTGATTATAGTATAGCATATAATAACCAGAAATGCAAGAACAAATTGTAAAATTGAATGTAAAAATACAGTGCTTTTTATTGCGCTGTTTTGTGCAATTTGACTATACTATATTTTGAGTTAGTGACCGCTTTAAAATATACGGGCTTTTGTCGATTGAATACGGCGAAAATAAAAGAGCTGCGCCGCCTTGCGTTTATAGTGGGATTGGCTGCGCCTTGCGTGTTACTGGTTAAACCTGAAGCGGATCGGGCTTTATATCCGCATTTGTTCGGGCTTTTGTTTTGTTCGGTTTTTGGTGTAAGGCGAACAAAACGCCCATAAATAAGGGAAGATATACGCCGCCGCCGTTTTGTTGATCATGAAGGGCGGTACTTTCCACTTTTTGCGGTTTTTGTTTTTGTCCAGCAGCCAGAGTACATCTGCTCAAACTACGCAGCACATTTTTCAAAACGATTGATCGGGAAGTGCATCGTAAAGTCCCCATAATTATCGCAATATTGCCCTATCATCCGATCTCAAAATCCAGTCCAGCAGCTCTCACACCGAACTAACTAAACTCCTGAAATCACCATAACTATGGTCATTCTCGATTTGTTCATCCGATGATCACAAATTATTCACAAAAATAAATAACAGGAAATGCAAGAAACCTATTGACATACGCCTTGAAATTTGGTACAATAATAGTGCGGAAATCCTTTAGTTTATGGGATTTTCATTCACAAAGCAGATAACAAGATATGCAAGAAAATAAGGAGAAGATCACGATGACAAAATATCAAGTAGATGGAAGCTGCGTAATTGAGATTGCGCCTTGGCTGGAAAAAGCACTGGAAAAACAAAAGAATAAGACCATGAGTGTAACGGCTCCTATTGTAGATCAGGAATATATTGAGAGCGATCATCGGAACAAGACTCCTGTGGAACCTATTCGTTCACTGGATGATATTGAGCGTATTAAACAGTATTTCCTTACTACAAAGGGACACGGTAATACTCGTATTAGAAACTATGCGTACTTCGTCTTATCTTTAAATGTAGCCAGACGATGCGGAGATATTGTTGAGCTGCGAGTTCGAGATGTATTGAATGCGGACGGTACTTTTAAAACTCATATTATCTTTGATCATGAACAAAAGACTGGAAAGCGTTCTATGATCCTGCTGAACAGCAAGACAGTGGAAGCATTAAAGCTGTATTTTGATACTTTGAAAGAATACCGTATGTCTGACTGGTTGTTCCCGAAACTGAATAACCATGACGAACATATGAGTGTAGATGGGATGCGGCGAATGCTTCAGCGTACAGTTGAGGCGTTGGGAATTGATATGCGGATTGGAACTCATTCGTTGCGTAAGACAATGCCCTATCATATTATTACTAATAGTACCCATACTGAGGACGAGGTAATGGTATCTCAGCTTTTGAAGCACAGCAATGTAAAAACTACCTATCACTATATAGGGCGCAGTCAGTCCGAGATGGATGATTTTGTAGAGGCGAATGCTCTTTGAGGCGAGAGAATGATTTGCAGCTCGACAACACAGCCTACGGCTGGTTGCCTTCACTGTCATTCGCATCGCCTACGGCAATGCTCATGAATATAAATGACCATATTTGTGGGATTTTGTATTTTTGCTCTTTTGAAAAAACGGCTAAAAAGCCCAATTCAATGGTGTTTTAGCGGGATTTCTGTGTGTACCGTTTTGCCATAATAAGTATATATATTATTATGGGATTTTGGTACATAGGCAAAACCTTTGAAACAAGCATAAATATGGGCGTTTCAAGCGTTTTCAGTTGGAGGGCAACTTACCAAAATTGAAGGAGATGATTGAAATTAGTGAAAATCTGGTCAGGTTGAAAAAGGGAGAATACAACGAAGTGACGCTGGTTGACAAGATATGTACTGATGCTCAAAAGAAGTCATATCACAGAAAAGAGAAATTCGCCAGCGGCAAACATCGGAGTATGTTTCTTGATACTTTGGCAAGATATTGTGATTATGAGTTTGATGCTGAGAAGAAGAAATATGTAGTCACAGAGGTTTTTTCTTATCCAAAGACTTTGAGTGATGCGAAAATTCATAAGGGGATTTATCAGTATCTTGCGCCGCTGATGCTTTACCGTGTTTTATACGGCGATGATAAAAAGAATCGCAGAGCAGTGATAACCTCTATGGATATAGCTGCCGATGTTTCTCTGATCACTGGAAATTATAACATGATGAAGTTCAATCAGGAGGCGGTCAATACTGATATGGGTATCCCCCTTCAGATTGTATCTGAGTATTTCAATAAGGCAGATAACCGCATTGATGATTATATTCGGCAGTGCATTAAATATCTGGCAAGTATGAACTGTGTAATTTACAATGAAACTCATATGATCGGTACAATGCCAGAGCGAGTTGATGTAGAAGGTACAGAGATTTATGTAAAAAAGGGCGAGGTTCGTATTGCGACTAAAGAGGAAATGAAATTGTATTCCGAATTAGACGAGATCGCCAGCCGTAAAGCTGGTATTCGAACAAATAGTGAAAAGTGGTATGGTAAAAAGGCGGCGAGGTACAATTCTGAATTATCTGCATTATTGCAAAAGCATGGAATTTGGTTCGTATGTAGAGCATTCGAATTGTGGAAAGTCGATACGGCAAGGTGTAAAGAAACGCTGAAAAGTTTTTCGGATATGACCATCCCCCAGCGGCGAAAAGAGATTGGTATGGCTCTAAAATATATTTTGGATACCAATGCTGAGAATCGGGCTGAGAAAAAGCAGCTATGCGACAATTACATTGAGCATTTTAAGCATCTTTCCGATTTGACACTAAATCCTGCCGCAGAGGATGTAAGAGATAAGTTGCCATCAGCAAGTAAGAAATCTTATCAAGAAAAAGCGCAAGAGAAATACGGTTTTCATATCGTATATGTGGATGAATAAGTGAGGTCGATTATGGAATTAAGCAAAGTACAGCAAGAGGCGGTTGATTTTTATAGGGGTTGTTGTAATGTGATCGCTTCCGCAGGGAGTGGCAAAACAAGGGTTCTTGTAAATCGAATTGTAAAGTTGATTGATGAATATGATGTAGAGCCGGGAAAGATTTTAGCAATTACATTTAGCAAAAAGGCAAAAGAGAATATGATCGAGCGTCTGACTAAAATGATTCCTGAGTATGTAAATTTCATTAACATTGAAACATTCCATTCTTTTGGATATAGGATTGTTCGACAGTTTACAAGAGAGCAATTTGAAATTTTAGATGCCGATTGGAAAAAGGTTAAGATTATCGAAGAGATTATGCAGTCTGTTTATCGAACCAAGGAAGTCGATGGTGAGGAAGTAGCGGAAATTTTGCATTACATTTCTGTGCAGAAAAATCAGATGAAAAAGCCAGATACGAGAGAAAAGTTCGGGAAATTTTATAAGAAATACGAGGATTACAAAAGCGCACATAACCAGTTAGATTTTGATGATATGCTTACCAAGTGCTATGAGATACTGGTTAGCAATGAAAAAGGATTGGCTTATTGTCAGGATAAATACCAATTTATTCTGGCAGACGAAATGCAAGATACAAATGCAGTACAGTATGAAATTTTGAAATTGATTGGTGCAAAGCACAAGAATGTTTTCGTAGTGGATGATCCTTTGCAGAACATTTTTCAGTGGAGAGGTTCAGACAATCGGTTTGTATTGGAGTTTGATCAGGAATGGCCTGATGCAAAAACAATTCAACTGAATAAAAACTATCGAAGCAGTTTGAACATTGTTCGTGCTGCCAATCATTTCGCAGAGTATATTCCTGAGTCCGGTCATGTTCATTATGTGGAGAGCGTTGCAGACAAGGGAGAATTTGAAGAGCCTCATTATGATCGGTTCACTGATGAAACCACGGAGGCGGCTGAAATTTCTAAGAGAGTAAAAGAACTGGTAGAGGCGGGGTATCGTTACAATGATATAGCTGTGCTTACCAGAACAAATGCCCAGCTTCAGTATTTTGAAACGGCTTTGTATCGCAGTGAAATTCCATATACTGTTGTAGATGGTTTGTCATTTTCAGATCGCAAGGAAATCAAGATTGTTCTTTCTTATTTGCGTCTGGTATGCGATATTAATGATGACGAGGCATTTGAATATATTTATAATCGTCCTAATCGTTTTTTGGGAAGTCAGTTTTTGCAAGAGGTAAAACGAGCTGCCAGAAAAGAAAAAATCTCTTTGTTTTGCGCCATGTCAAGAGTGATTAAAACGAATTGGAGATATAAGAGTGCTAATTCAATTTATGGCACTGTTAAGCAGCTCAGTGGAAACCATTATAAAACCGTAGCAGATATGATTGCTGATCTGCGAGAAATTCTTGATTTGGATTCTTATGTGTCTAAAGATTTGAGCGAGAATGATGATAGCAAAGTTGAAAACTTGAATACTTTGCAGAGCATGGCATCGAACTATAAGGATGTAAAGCGTTTTGTTTCCTTTATGATGAAGTTCGCTAAGGAAAAGAAAATTGATCCGAATTCTGTTCAGCTTATGACCATTCATAAATCCAAAGGATTGGAGTTTCCTATTGTGTTTGTGGCAGGAGTTAATCAAGGTATTCTGCCGCATGGGAAAAATCAAAATCCAGACGAGGAAAAACGCCTAATGTATGTGGCTATTACAAGAGCAGAAAAGGTTTTGTATGTTTCTTCTACTCAGAGATATAATGGCAAAGAAATGGATGAAAGTGATTTTATTTCTTTTCTTTTTGACTAATAACCAGAAATACAAGTATCGGAGGACAAAATATGAAACTACATAAAGGAGAATTTTATGAACGAAAATACCAATCGGCACTCATGCCGAACCTGTATTTGGAATGACCAATGCGAGGATGAACAGCCCTGCGCATTTTATGATGATGGCAGTAATGAGATTGATTTGTCGGACGCTGAGATTGAGCAGCGAGTAGAAAATGGCAGGAGAAAATTCAGAAATGAATATTGGAAATATATGAAGGAGTACGATGATGGAAAAAGCTACGAATAATGTTCTGGTGAAATCAAGGATTTATTTGGATAACGCAAGTACGACAAAGCCGCTTCGTTTTGTGATGGATATGGTCAACGATGCTATATATGAGCAGTATGGAAATCCAAGTAGCTTGCATGATATTGGTCGTAAGGCAAACGATGCGGTTGAGAATGCAAGAAAAATCATTGCTGATTTTATCGGGGCAAAGCCTTCTGAGATTTATTTTACTGCTGGTGGCAGTGAGTCAGATAATATGGCTCTGCGTGGTATTGCTCCGTATCTGAAAAGTATTGGTAAGACAATGATTGTTACTACGGAAATCGAACATCACGCCGTTTTGAATACTTGCAAGGAATTGGAGAAGGATGGATTTACTGTAATCTATATGCCTATTGATCAGGATGGCAGAGTAGATATTGAGGAACTGCATCGAGTCATGGAAAAATATAAGGATCAGATTGGTCTTGTGTCCATTATGGCAGTGAATAATGAAATTGGTTCTATTCAGTTGATTGAGGATATTGGCGATCTTTGTCAGGAATATCATACACTTTTCATGACAGACGCAGTTCAGGCATATGGTCATATTCCGCTGAATGTAAATGAACAGCACATTGATATGCTTGCCGCATCAGGGCATAAGATTCATGCACTGAAGGGGATCGGCATTTTGTATGTGAGAGATGGAGTGCCTGTAAAATCAATTATTACTGGCGGTGGTCAGGAACGAGGTCTTAGAGCAGGAACCGAGAATGTGTTTGGCATTATTTCTATGGGAGCTGCGACAGAGGGGTTTGCTAAAAATATGAAGGGAAACGAGGAATATTTCAGAGAATTAAGAAACACATTCTTTGATACTTTGGATGAACTGTCTGTTTCTTATAAAGTTAATACTGATGTTGGCGTTCCGAACATTATTAGCTTGACACTGCCGGGGTGCGAGAGCGAAGCAATGCTTTTGCTGCTGAACCAGAAACAGGTCTATGTGTCTGCTGGATCGGCGTGTACGGCTGGCTCTCTTGAACCTTCTCATGTGTTGTTGGCATTGGGCTTATCAGAGCATGATGCAAGCTGTACGATTCGTATTTCTATGAGTTTAATCAATAGCGGATTTGATATGGTGGAAGCGGCTCATGCAATTGCAGAATGTACCAGTCAGCTTCGATCTATGATGGAGGTGTGATATGAAAAAGGAATATGTGCATTATACAGATATTACACGAGAAATTCTTGATACGATCAAGGTTGGCGATTTGGTCAAGATTAATGATTGGACGAAACCTCTGCGTGTTAAAGCAGTGTCAGAGAATTACTTTGTGATGGTAAGCAATTTATTTGGAAAGCCAATGTATTCTGTTTGCTCTAAATTGCCGTGGAAAGGTGTTCGCCATAACGCAATGACTGGCGGTATGTTCCATTGCGGTGCAGATAATTGGATTTTTGGCTCTCCACTATCACTTCAGTTTGAGAACCTATACCGTTTTGAGAACGAAGAAGCAAATCAGGCATATTTGCAGGAATTTGAAAATGGAGAGGCTGAAATTTCAGAAAGAAACGGTGTTCCCATTTATGATCTGTATGTGAAGCATTAATTGGATGGTGGGTTATGGTTTGCACAAATTTGTGTCCTTTTGACAACACAAACTGTATGTGTCAGTTTTGCGAGAATCCCTGTAATAATGGATTAAATTGCAGTGATTGTCAATTTCACAATAAGATCATGCACACAATTTATCTTTGCACTGGTTTTGAGGGAGATTTTGACAAGTATCTTGAAAATTGGAAAAGAGGTGCTGCTGGTGAATCAGTACATGAGTCAAAAGGAGAATAATGATTTTATAGAAGCGTGTGAGGCTGAAATTATTTGTGATGCAAAATACTGTCCTTATATGAATGGAACAGTAAGCAGATTAGGTGCTTGTGAAGGAGATTTTTGCAAGGAAGCATGGGAGGAATATTGTGAGCAGAATGATAAGGAATATGAACGATGATGATTTAAAGCCATGTCCGTGTTGTGGTGGAAAAGCATTCTTTGTTGTAGAACCTTCTGCATATTCGAATTCATTCTTTTACTTTATCGCCTGTGATGATTGTGGTATTGAAACGCCGAGAACATTCCGAACAAAAGAAGCAGCCGCAAGGGTATGGAATAAGAGAGTGAGTTGAGATCGGTGTGGTATGAGCAGGAAATCGAACAATGGGCAGGAGCATGGTATGACGGAGTAGATTATTCTTGGCGTTTTGAGGTTTCTACATATGGAAGAATTCGAAATGCCAAGAATAAAAGAATTTATTCTTTACATATGTGTTCCAGCGGATATTTGCAAATATGTACTTCTGTCAATGGTAGGAATAAAAATATCCGCATACATCGTTGTGTTGCGGAAACATTTTTAAACAATCCTTATGGGTATGAAATTGTAAATCATATTGATGGTAGGAAAACAAATAATCGACTGGATAATTTGGAATGGTGTTCTCGCAGAGATAACTATAACCATGCTGTTGAAATGGATTTAATTGATCCCTCTATTCCATATCAGTTGGCGCAAAATTCACGCTTTGGATATTATCAAGGCAGCTACAATGGAATGGCGAAGCTGACTGAGAATGATGTGATTTACATACGCTCCAATTATATACCGAAAGGTAAAGGGCAAAAGTGCAACCGACAAGAACTTGCCGCTTATTTTGGTGTAAGTGTCGGTTTGATTTCCAGAATTGTAAAAAATGAAATATGGACTCATGTTTAGGAGGATTGTTGTGGAAAAATTTTATATCGTTAAAGAGGGTTCACGATTACATACTGATTATTGGGAATGGAGAAATTCTGTTTCTGAGAATAATAAAATTGTTATTGGTTTCTTTGAGCAGCATGGAATTGAGGCAACAAGGTATTGGATTTCAAAGGATCAGATTGGTATTATTCCGACAAAAAAATGACGAAAATAAATTTGTAAAACAGTTTACGAAATACGCTTTGGAAGATGGACTGTGTTTGTTTAAACGAAATTCTGTGATTGGTAAGGCTTGGATTAAACAAGTTGCCGAAATGAAGTTATATCACAAGCCCTCTCCCTCTTGGTATAATTCTGTATTTGTTGGCAGGAGTTCAAGTCGTTTGTTTGATCATAAGGGAATTTTGTATTGTTCTTATCATGCGGAGAGAGTTGAAATGCCAGAAGATATGTTTCAAGAAATCAAGGGTAGTGATTTTTATAAAATCATGGAAGAAATTGAGGAAGGGAATGATAGTAAATGATTGATTGCAAGACTATTGCCGCAGAGCGAAAAAAGTATTTGAAAGAATATATTGAGCAGAATAACAAGGATTTATGTTTGATGGTAATCCAAGTAGGCGATGATCCTGCATCTAATTCTTATATTCGTGGCAAGATGCAAGACTGTATGGAAGTAGGTATTCGATTTTTACATAAGCGTTTTGATGTTTCTGTAACTACCAATGAAATCATTCGTACTATCAGAGATGCTAATGAATCTGTTTTAGTAAACGGAATTATTGTGCAGCTTCCTCTTCCTCCCCATTTGGACAAGGACGGTATTCTTAATGCCGTTGCAGATAGCAAGGATGTAGACGGATTTAAGCATAATAGTGGGTTTACGCCTTGCACTCCTAAAGGAGTAATGACGATTCTGGATCATTTGAATTACGATGTGGATGGTCAGTTGTGTTGTGTAATCGGCAGAGGCGAAGTTGGAAAGCCAATGGTTGATTTGTTGACGAAATATAATGCCACTGTTTTGTGGTGTAATAGCCATACAAAGGCTTTTGATTTAGAGGGATATATTCTTGCTGCTGATGTGATTATTTCTGCGGCTGGTAAGCCTCAGTTAATTAAAAAGATTCGAGATGACCAAATTGTAATTGATGTAGGTATTTGTCGTGGTGAGGATGGTAAACTGTGTGGCGATGTGGATAAATCTTGCTATGGAGATCAGATGTTAATTACGCCTGTTCTCGGTGGGGTTGGACTAATGACAAGAGTTGCACTTCTGGAAAACTTGGTCTACGGAGGAAACTGATATGGGACGGATTCAAATTGTGAATGGTGATCTTTTAAAGGCTGAAGAAACCTATCTTGTCCATCAAGTGAACTGCTGCGGCGTTATGGGAAAAGGTCTTGCTTTGCAAATTCGCAATAAGTATCCTGATGTATATCGCCGTTATCAAAGCTATTGCGAGGAACATCGGATCAGAGATTTAATTGGTCGTGTTCTTCTTGTTCCGACAGACGATGGTAAAGTAATTTGCAATCTCTTTGCTCAAGAGCGATATGGAAACGATAAGAGATATACTGATCTTGTTGCTTTAAGAAGTTGTTTTCAGAAATTAATCAAAATCGTTCCAGTATATGAACATATTGCAATGCCTTATATGATTGGCTGTGGCAATGGTGGTGGCGATTGGCAATCCGTATATGGATTAATTCAAAATGAGTTTACAAAGCACGATGTTGCTTTATATAAACTATAATAACAATAAATACAAGTAGGTGAATTGATGAATATTGCTGTTATTGACGCTGACTTGATTGGTATTGGTAATCATCGGTTCCCAAATCTTGCTGCTATGAAGATTTCTGCTTTTCATAAAAGTCAAGGGGATCATGTCATTTTAAAAATGGACTATGAAAATTTAGAGCAATACGACAAAGTATATATTTCTAAAGTGTTCATAGATACAGAAATACCAATGGAAAAAGAAGATAAGGCAATGAAGAACGAGGAAACAGTAGGAGAATATTACTCTGATCATCCATTGCTTTGTTTGCCGAATGTTGAATATGGAGGAACTGGTTTCTTTTATGATAAAGCTCTCCCACTCCCTACGGAGATTGAACATATCATGCCAGATTATCACTTGTATGATGATGTAGTCAATGACCTTATTGCGGGGGGGGCAAGTCGTAAATCTTTAGAATATTACTTAGATTTTTCAATAGGGTTTGCAACACGAGGATGTATTCGTGGTTGTGATTTCTGTGTAAATAGAAATTACAAAAAATGTATTCGTCATAGTTCTATTCAAGAGTTTGTCGATCCTGATCGTCCATATATATGTTGTCTTGACGATAACATTTTGGCTTGTGCGCAATGGAAAGAGATTTTTCATGAATTGCAAGCAACTGGAAAACGGTTTCAGTTTAAGCAAGGATGTGACGAGCGACTTTTAACTGATGAAAAATGTGTTGAGATATTTGAGAAGTCTAAATGGATTGGTGATTATATTTTTGCTTTTGATAATATCAAAGACAGAGATTTGATTGAGAGTAAGTTGAAACTTGTAAGAAAGCATACTGATCGTATTTTAAAGTTTTATGTTTTTGTTGGCTATAAACATTCTAAGGATGTTTGTGATGACGATTTTTGGATTCAAGATATTATAGATGCTTTTAAGCGTATTCAAATTCTTGCATCTTATGGCTGCGTTCCATATATTATGCGTCACAATAATTATAAAAATTCTCCGTATAGAGGAATGTATGTAAATTTGGCAAGATGGTGTAATCAAGTTCAGTTTTTCAAAAAAGAAATCCTATCGTGAGTTTGTAGAAATTCATGACGGGATTACAAAAAAGGAACATTCTACCATTCGATATACAAAAGAATTTTTAGAAGTTTGTCCTGAAATTGAACAGTATTTTGATTTTAAGTTTGAGGTTCCAAACAAATAAATAACCACAAATACAAGCATGGAGGTGATATTTTGAAATGCGTGATTTGCGGAAAAGAAATTGAAAAGAGTTGTTACACAAATGCGGTGTTGTGCAGTGGTGAATGTTTTCATCGTCATTTTTGGCGTGAGTTAATTTCCGAAAAGGAACAACACATTGTTATTGGTGGACAATGTTATTGTGATGGAGGTGAAGTCAAAAATCCTGATCAGCATCCGTTCTTAGGGTGTGCTGGACGAAGGTTTTGGATTAGGTTTTTTGATGGAAAAACTATTACGACAAACAATCTTTGGTGTCAAGGCGAAATTCCAGAGGAATTCAGAGAAGAACTTCCAGATAATGCAGAGTTCTATACACCAGAACACATTAAGTTTGCGAATTCATTGATTGGTGGTGGAAATTATTAATACGAATGCGGTTTATATCCTTTCTTTGGACGGTAAAGATATTTACATTTCCAATAGCTTAGACCCCAAGAATGGATACAGGTTGAAAAATAAAACTGGAAATCTGAATTTATCAAGATTTATTAATTCTCTGGATTACAGTCTTGATTTAATTAAAATGCGGCAAGTACATAAAAGTTTGTTTCCTGTTGCTAATGCAGAGCAGTTGGAAACTGTGTTCTCTTTTGATGAAAAAGGCAACGAATATGACGAAGTTCATTCCAGAGGCAAAGAGTATTCTTGTCAGGTTATCAATGTAACTTTCAAATACAGCAATAAAGAATTCAACCGAGTAAGAGGCAGTTACTATATTCGTTTCGGATATAGAATTGACGATCTTGTGTTTGATGATTGCATTGCTTGGGATGATGGTGAAATTGTTGGTGTTCAGACTGGCGAGAAAGTAAATAATCCTGTGGATGCTGAAGAACTTCCCTATTTTATTTTTAAAGATGGGATGTATCGAGCAAAAGACAATATTAAGACTTGTAATAATGTTGCAGATATTCGATCTGACATTTATGAAAATGGTTTTGTCTGCGAAGGTATTAAGTATGTCCGATTTAAACGCAGCTCTGGTTCCAGCCGTGTAGGTAAATGCTTGTTTATTAATGAACGACTGTATAATGCTATGCACGAGTGGGAAATGTGTGGTATTCAAGTGGATGAAGGTCAAGATATTGATTTGGCTGCTCTTGAACCTTATATTGCGCTGACACTTAGCAGTATTATCGACACAATTGAGATCAAGCCAGAAAACATTCTGGTCGTAAAAGATTATAAAAGCGTATTTCATGAACGAGCAATTGCTACAAGGTTGGTTGATGGGCGGCTCGTATCGCAACCTGAAGATGTCGAAATCTCGAACAGTATTTGGGATGGACAGTCTTTGATGGATCGCAGCTTGTTTGGAGAATATTCCAATAAGGGTATGCTTTTGCTTCGAGCCAGATTCTTTAAATCATGTTGCTTTAATGCAAATATTCAGCAGTGGTTTGCGGATCATGGGATTAAGAAAGTCAGCCAGCTTAACGGATATACTCGTGCAAAGAAAATTGAGGATGTTAAGCTGATTACGACACCGAGTTCCATTAAATATCTCAAGTTTGGCACTTTGGATCATTGGCTTGATACTTTGGAAACGACTTTTGGCGTTGTCAAATATGAGAAGAAAACTCATTTCTTTGATGGGCGTATGGTGCAGATACATTATCAGCTTATCAATACCTTGCAGATGACATATGAAGAGGTTGAGCAATTTATTAAGCCATCTTTGGACTATGCAAGGATGATTAAGACTGATCCTGCGGTGCTTCGTCATCAGATCAGCTATCAGTATCAATCTCCTGATGATACTTTCTATACAAAGGCAGTCACATCCAAGAATGATATTATTTATCGACTGCTTGGCATGAATGACCGATTTGCAAAGACAAAGATGTACCGTAATTTCTGCAACGATTTAATCAAGTCGTTTATCAAAAATCTGCGTTGCGGTCATGTGTTGGTTCGAGGCAATTACAGTACCTTGTGCGGTAATCCGATTGAGATGTTGAAAATGTCAATTGGTCAATTCGATGGATCTTCTATCATTGAAAAAAATACGGTTCATTGTGAAATGTTTGAAAGCGGTAAGGAGCTGCTTGGCTCTCGCAGTCCTCATGTGACGATTGGTAATATTCTGGTCACTCGAAATGTGATCCGTCCTGAAATTGCTCGTTATATGAATCCAACGAATGAAATCGTGTATGTGAACAGTATTCAGGAGAATTTGCTTGAGCGTTTGAGCGGTGCGGATTTTGACTCTGATACGATGTTGCTTACCGATAATGAAATTTTGGTGATGGCGGCAAAACGGAATTATGAGAATTTCCCTGTTCCGACTAAGCTGGTAGAGTCTGCAATGAGAAATCGTAGATATACGAACCGTGAAAAAGCCGATCTCGATATTAAGACAAGTGTAAATAAGATTGGTGAAATCATTAATTTGTCACAGGAACTTAATTCTATTCTTTGGGATCGTATCAACAAAGGAGCCAGTATTGATGATGTAATGGAACTTTATTGTGACATATCTCAGTTGGATGTTATGAGCAATTTGGAAATTGACTCCGCAAAGCGTGAAAACCCTGCGAATAATACTCGTGAGCTGCAATTGCTGAAGAAAAAATATGATGTGCGAGATAAAAAGAATCGTCATGTTAGACCTTTGTTCTTTAAGTACATTGATGGGTATAAGGGTTATCGTGACGATTATCATGTGTATGTGGAGCAAGATGACGAATTCCAGAAATTGTTCAAGACAGACAAATATAAGGATGCTCAGACGATAAAGAAAGAATCTGCAAATAATATCGTGATCGAAAGAGGCAGAATGTCTTATATAAAGCATGAAACATCTATGGATTATTTGCAGAAATGTATTAATCGGTTTTATGTTCCTCGTGACAAGGAAGCCAATCATGGTCTTTCATATATGTTAGTTCCTATTAGTGATACTAAGGGTGAATATCAGAAAGAAATCGAACAACAGATTATTGAATTAGCACGAGTTGCAAAGCGAGATATTAATTCTTTATGGAATAATCAAGAATATAGCAACAAACAAAAAAGAGAACAAGCAAATGAGATTGAAGAAAAGTGTTCCGCAGCGTTGCAAGAAATTCAGATTAATGAAAAGACAATGAGAAAATTACTTGGTAAATTGGAAGAAGAGTATTCAGATATAGCAAGATTTTTGTTCTTTTCGCTGCTGGAACAAGTGCGTGGGTTTATGCTTTCTGGTTTTCATCAGATCATTCAAAAGAGCGTTTCGCCAGTAAGTGTTTTGCGAGAAGATGTTGACGGAGATATTCAGATATATGATTTTCATTATCTGAAAACACAGGGCGAAAGCGAGGAATATGATTTGAATTACAATAATCAAGAAGAATTTGCAAGTGAGGTTGATAAATTCTTAAAAGAATATGGAATTAAGCAGGAATGGTTAGCTGAACAGGTTGGTATTAGCATTAGTTCTTTCAAAAAGTTTAAGTCTAAAACACAAACCTTATCTAAGTCTGATTGTTATAATTTGTGTTCTTTTATGAAGCAATACAAATTAAATATGAAGTGGCTTGGTTTGGTATAATTAAGAACTTTTTCGTTCTAAAATCGTTGATGAAAATACCATGAATTTCGTAAAAAAGCCATAATCATGGTGTTTTTACTCAAATTGCTAACTGTTCCCAAGGGATAAGTATAAAGAACCCCCATATTTATGGGAACTATGAAGCCCAAATCTATTGAAAAGGAATGAGATTTGTTTGATTAAAATTACGAAATCTGAGTCCGAGGCAGTTCGCAAGGTTTTTCCTCGTGCGGAGATTGTAAGGACTTGTATTCAAAAGAGCAAGCGGCATCGTTATTATCTGCCTGAAGCTGAAAAGTATCTGCGTTTGATCGTAGGAAGTAATGCTGAGGCGGCTGCTATTTGCGCTACAATCGACAAAGAGCGTGAACGCAGACGCAAGTGGCGTGGATAAGGAGGATGTTATGACTCGTATCGAAAAAAGTTTTTATGATATTGAATTTGACGAAGCAACTGTCCTGAAAAATTGGGGGGTCAATGAAGTTTTCTATCTGAAAAATCTGAAGGATAGAAAGCTGTTTCTGACTTGTGATATTGATGAATGTATCATTGATGATATTGTTTCTCATATTTTGCAGTACAATGCAGATGACAAGGGAAAGTCAGTTGAGGAACGCAAGCCTATTCTGCTTTATTGCTCTTCCAATGGCGGCAACGTTGATCCCGGTTTTGAACTGATTGATGTGATTCGTCAAAGTAAGACTCCTGTTTACACAATCAATCTTGGGTATCAGTATTCTATGGGCTTTTTGATTGGTTTGGCTGGTCATAAGCGTTATGGCTCTAAGACGGCAAAGTACCTGATGCACGATGGCTCTAATTTCATTTATAATTCTGGTGCAAAAGCACAAGACCAGATGGAATTTAATAAGCGCATTGAGGCAAGAGTTAAGGAATATGTGTTGGACAGAACCAAGATTACATCAGAGATGTATGATGCTCAGATGCGAAAAGAGTGGTATATGTTCTCTGACGAGGCTAAGGAACTTGGTGTAACTGATTATATTATTGGCGAGGATTGCGACTTAGACGAGATCATTTAAACGCCGATACAGTAAGGAGTTTTTACATGAATGAATATCGAGGATTTCAGGAAATCCGAAATGATGATGTTCGACTGCCTGAATTCTATGGAAACATGGGACAGAATATTTTTGGTTGTCTTGAAAACGAGTATGTATTGATTGATGACGGCGATGGTAATGTTGTTGACTATTATCGCTGGGATGGAAAGAAGTATGTGCTTGTTGGGTATCGGATGATTAAGAATAGCTATACAGAGGATGTAAAGCCAAGAAACCCACAACAGAGAATTGCACTGGATATGCTCTACAATGATGATATTACAGTGAAAATCATTTCTGGATGCTTCGGTTCTGGTAAGGATTATTTGATGTGTGCGGCGGCTCTGGATTTAGTGATGCAGGGTAAATATGATAAAATCATGTGGGTTCGCAATAATGTTGAGGTTAAAAATTCTAAGCCGCTTGGTTTTCTCCCCGGTGACGCATTTGATAAACTACTTCCCTTTGCAATGCCTTTAGCTGATCATGTTGGCGGCATTGAGGGATTGGATCGGTTTATTAGTAATGGTCAAATTGAGGTTGAACATCTTGGATTTATTCGAGGCAGAGATATTAAAAACACGATTATTATGTGCAGTGAAGCGGAAAATATGACAAAGGAACATATTCAGCTTTTGCTTGGTCGTGTTGGCAATGGTTCTGCATTGTGGTTAAACGGTGATTATCGCCAGACTGACCATAAAGTATTTGCAGAGAATAACGGATTGATGATTGCTGTTGATCGGTTGAAAGGTCATCATCGGTTTGGATTTGTGAAACTCTTAAAAACTGAACGAAGCGAAACGGCTGCAATGGCAGACCTATTAGATTAAAATAACAACAAATACAAGAATGAGAGGATTTTGAATTATGATCAACAATTTTATTTGCGATAACTGCGACCATTATCTTGTTTGCGAAAAGCTGTCTAAGCTGATGAAGTTCCATGAGAGTGCTAAGAAAGACCTTGGCATTACTCTGACAATGGATGATTGTATGGATTTTAGCGGTCAGGACGAACAGGATAAGGCAGAAGAAGATTAAGAGTTTGGAGGTGGATAGCCATAGAACGAGCGGAATTTTTAGCCCGACAATATGACTTACTTACCAGACGCTTAAATGATTCTACAATTGAATGGCAAGACATTGCTGATTTGAGAACAGAATACACAGGAGAGGTTGAACATCGTGATACGATCCGCAAAGGAGCAAAACTGCTTTATGAATATTTGGAAGCAGGATGGCTTCATGATCCTGCGGAAGTTAAGGATGTTCTCTCCCCTACCAATACAGAAAATGTTTTGAACCAAATTAAGAAAGAGCGATATAAATTACAGACAGAAAAACTGGAATTGAATCGCTGGTTGCGAGAAAATGCACGAGATGAATTGATCGTTGAACATATTTGTCAAGCAGTAGCAGAATTGGAGCCGCTGGATATTCCTGCTCCAATTTTTGCAGAGAACAATCATCGTGCGGGTATTCTTATTTTTGGTGATGAACATTATGGTACGGAATTTACAATTCGTGGATTGTCTAATGAGATAATCAACGCATATAGTCCTGAAATTTTTGAGGATCGTATGTGGGATTTGCTGAATCAGACAATTCAGATCGTACAAAAAGAGAATTTTTCAAAAATCTATGTTTTTTCTATGGGAGATTTTGAGGATGGACTTTTGCGTGTAAAACAGCTTATGCAGCTTCGATATGGCGTTGTAGAAAGCACTGTTCGTTATGCAGAGTTTATCGTAAATTGGCTGAATGAGTTGAGCAAATATGTTCAGGTGGAATTTCAGACCACGAGCGGAAATCATTCTGAACTTCGTATGCTTGGTCAGCCAAAAGGAACATTTACACAAGAAAATATGGCATTGGTTGTGAATGCTATGATTCGTACACGACTTTCAGAAAATCCGAATTTTACATTTATTGAAAATCCAACTGGATTGATTTATGCGGAGATTTTGGGTTATCAGGTTTGTGGTATCCACGGCGAAGTTAAAAGCATGGAACAAGCCATCAAAGACTTTTCTCAGAAATATCGTGTGCAGCTTGATTTCCTGATCGCTGGTCATAAACACCATGCAAAGAGTGAAACGGTTGGTATTAATCAGGAAGTCATTAATGTTCCGAGTATTATTGGCGTTGATGATTTTTCTATGTCGATCAATAAAACATCAAATGCTGGCGCAACATTTTTAGTTTTGGAGCATGGTCGAGGTAAAACTATCGAATATGCGATTAAGTTATGAGGTGGAATATGAATAGAAGTGAGTTAATCGCAGAAATCGTAGAGAGAACTGGACAAACCAAGAAAGCAGTTACCGAGATGGTAGATGCTTATGAAGAAACAGTTTATGATGCTATGCGCAGAAATGAAGTAGTTGCGTTGCATGGATTTTTGAAATTTGAGCGTAGAAAGCGAAAAGGTCATAAGGGCAATGATTTAAAGAATAATGGGTTGATTGATATTCCTGATTCTGAATCTGTGAAGGTCACTCCCGGAAATACCTTGAAAAATGTTTTAAGGAACAGCGGTTGATCTGCTGTTCCTTGATATGGAAGGGTAGCTTATGAGGTCTGAGCGGCGGTCTGAAAAACCGCAGGGTGGAGGTTCGATACCTCTCCCTTCCACCAAAAATTTTTCAAAAAAGTTTTTCAAAAGGTATTGACAATAACCAGAAATACAAGTATAATAGTCAATGTCAGGAGGCAATAGTCCTCCTGCAAGATTGATTTAATAACAAGAAATACAAGATGGTCTGTTGGTCAAGCGGTCAAGACACCGCCCTTTCACGGCGGTAACATGGGTTCGAATCCCGTACAGATCACCATATGGTGCGTTAGTTCAGAAGAGTAGAACGCTGCCCTGTCACGGCAGAGGTCAGGGGTTCAAGTCCCCTACGCATCGCCATTATACTGCGGGGTGGTAGCAGTTGGCAGCTCGTCAGCCCCATAAGCTGAAGGTCGCAGGTTCGAGTCCTGCCCCCGCAACCATTTGGGAAGGTACTCAAGAGGTTCAAGAGGCTCCCCTGCTAAGGGAGTAGATCGTTGATAGCGGTGCGTGGGTTCGAATCCCACCCTTCCCGCCATTTTATTAAATATGCTGGTATAGCTCAGTTGGTAGAGCAATTGATTTGTAATCAATAGGTCGGGGGTTCGAATCCGTCTACCAGCTCCACATGGGGAATTAGCTCAGTTGGGAGAGCGTCTGCCTTGCAAGCAGAAGGTCAGCGGTTCGATTCCGCTATTTTCCACCATTCTATCAATTGAATATGCGCCAGTAACTCAGTTGGTAGAGTAACCGCCTTTTAAGCGGTAAGTCACGGGTTCGAGTCCCGTCTGGCGCACCAAACAGGACTGTTGGAAAACATTTTGTATGAAATGAATGTCCTATGGTTTTAGTCCATCGTCTATGAGGCAAACCAACTTGCCGATGGTGAAATTACGATAATATTTCTTTTATATGCGGGTGTGTCGGAATCGGCAGACGAGGCAGACTCAAAATCTGTTGGTAGTGATACCGTGTGGGTTCAAGTCCCACCACCCGCACCATTTTATATGCAGATATGGCGGAACTGGCAGACGCGCAAGATTCAGGTTCTTGTACTGCAAAAGGTGTGTGGGTTCGAGTCCCACTATCTGTACCATTCATCCTGTATCACAATGGTCTTAGTGTCTTTCCTAATGGCGAGAGCGGCTTGCAACGCAGCAGGATAATTCAATATTGGGGTATCGCCAAGCGGTAAGGCACAGGACTTTGACTCCTGCATTCGATGGTTCGAATCCATCTACCCCAGCCATATGGGGGAGTGTCGGAACTGGTAGACGATGCGGACTTAAAATCCGCTGGTGGCAGCACCGTGAGGGTTCGATCCCCTTCTCCCCTACCATAACTGGGTGTACGCCAACTGGTAGACGGCGTGATTTGGGTTCACGAGGTTGTGGGTTCGAGTCCCACCACTCAGACCAATAAAGATCAAGGAGAAATCCTTGGTCTTTTTTATTTGCGGAGAAAGGAGCGTTGATGAATAGTAAGCAAATTGGAAATATTGGTGAAGCAAAAGTTTTATCCAAATTTATTGAATTGGGTTTTCCTGTATATATTCCATTTGGTGATAATGAAAAAGCTGATTTAGTAGTTGAATTTAATGGAAAATTGAATAAAGTACAGGTAAAAACTTCTATTGATGCCAAAAATGGAAATGTTATCTTTGATTTAACATCATCAACTGCTCATAGAAAAAATGGTATGCGCCATAAATATACAATTGATGAAGTTGATTATTTTGCTTTATACAACTTGTGTAGAGATAAAATATATTTATTAAAAGTTCCTGAAACGCCGATTGCCACAATTCGATTTAGATATGAATATCCTAAAAATGGACAGACTTGTGGCGTTCATTTTGAAGATGATTACTTAATTGATAATATCTTAAAATCAGGAACGTGATTTTAAAGTAAGGAGCGTGGCAGTATGGCGAGAAAATCAGGCAGTTCTACTGCCAAGCAAATTAAGAAAAAGTATTGTTCTGCGTGTCAGCAGGAAAAGAGAGATGGTTTGTTCTATGTAAGCTACAATCCATTGCATAGTGATGGCAGAATGCCGATATGCAAGGAATGTATTCGAAATGCTTGTTATGATGATGACGGTGAGTTCAACATTGATAATTTGTATTCAATTTTGCGTCAATTAGATAGACCATTTCTTCAGGACATTTGGGAAAGTTCAGTCAACGAGGTTTGTAAAAATCTTGGGACACAAGAAGTATCCTATGATCCGATTATCGGCAAATACATTAAGAATATTTCTATTCAGCAGCATCGTTCAAAGACTTGGGCAGATAGTTGTTTTGAATCAAAGCAGAATATTGATAATCGTGTGGAAAGTTCCAGACGAAAATCTATTGGTTCTGATCAGGTATATTATTTGACCGATAATAATTTTGAGGTAACTGAGGACATTATTAAGTTATTTGGCGAAGGTTGTACGGCTCAAGAATATAAGGTAATGCTCAGTTATTATGACACAATGAAAAATGACTATCCGAGCATTACAGAAAGTCAAAAGAAATTGCTTTTGCGTTATGTTCGAGCTGCGGCAAGAGAAGAGATTGCAACGAATAGTGGCAATACTGCTGAGGCTGAAAAATGGGGTAAACTGTCCAGTGATGCTTTGAAACAGCTTAATCAAAGTGATCTTCAAGGTGGTATCAGTAGTTTCTCTGAGTTTTTTCAAAAGGTAGAGCGTACAAAAGATGTTATTCGTATTCTGCCAAAATATCGTTATAGACCAAATGATGCACTGGATTTTGTAATCTGGTGCTTTATTAATTATTGCCGCCGTTTGGAAGGCAAGACTGAATGTGCATATGAAGATGTGTATAAGTTCTATGATGAAAAAGTGGCTGAATATATCCAGCAGTATGGTGATCCATATGGAATTTTTGCTGATGATCCAACAATTTCAAATCGTGAACGCATCAAAGAATTTATTACGCTGCCGCCTGATTATAATCGAGGTGACGAGTAATGAGTAATAGTCTGAATAATGATTCTGCTTTTGAAGCAAGTATGGACAAATATGAGGAAATTGCAAATTTATGGTTGTGGTATCCCGATCTTGCGCTTGATTTAATGGCTCCTAAAGAGGGTGGCATTAAATTACATTCTGATCAGCGTATTTTTATGAGATGCGGCGCAAGATTTTTTAGTGAGTATGGTTGTTTTCCTCGTGGTTGGGGCAAAACCTTTGCTGAGGTTGCAACGATGGTTATTACAGCAATCAGGTATCCCAACATTGAGATTGGTTTGACCGCTCAGACAAAAGAAAACGCAGCTTCTTTGTTGAAAGATAAATACAACGAATTGGTGCGTTATTATCCAATGCTCTTAAATGAGATTAAAAAGACCAGTTTTGTAAAAGGTGATGCTTTGATTGTGTTTAAAAACGATGCACGAATTGACGCATTGGCAAATGCTCAATCCAGTAAGGGTCAGCGTAGAAAGCGTTTGAACATTGAGGAATCAAACTTGATGGATAATACGACTTTTGAAGATGCTCTTGAACCTGTTGTTGAGGTTGGTCGTATCACGACTGGCAAGCTGGCAATCACAAATCCAGAGGAATTAAATCAGCAAATCAACTTTTTTACTACACCGGGCTTTAGAGGTTCAGACGAATATCGGCGCAGCTTGCAGATGATTCAGGATATGCGTGATCTGAAAGGTAAGATTGTGCTTGGGTCTGACTGGATGCTTGGATGCTGGTATGGAAGAGGTTCCAGTAAGAGTACCATTCTGAAAAAGAAACGAGATTCCTCCCCTATTGCATTTGATATGAACTATGGTGGCAAATGGGTTGGCAGTGCAACAGGCGCATTGGTTAATATTAACCGCTTGATGAATTGCCGAACATTGACTGAACCTGTTTTAAGTTCGTCTAATGACAACGATGAATTTTATCTGGCAATGGATGTGGCTCGTTCACAAAATAAGAGCAATAACCAATCTTCTATTGCTGTTGGTCAAGTAATTCGTAACAGCGAGGGAAAGATTGAAAATATCAATTTAGTCAACATCATTCATGTATCTAATATGTTAAGTTTTTCAACTCAGGCGTGTATTGTAAAGAGAATTCGAAAACGATATAACGCAAGAATTGTGGTTGTGGACGGTAACGGTTTGGGTACTGGTTTGGTAGATGAACTTTTGAAAGAGAGTTATGATCCGAAGTCTGGTGAAACATATCCAGCTTGGGATACGATCAATACTACTGCGGAACCAGAAACCGCAAAAGCAGAAAAGTGCTTATATGATTTAAAGGCACAATCTGCACAGACAAGTATTTTGTCTAACTTCATTGATATGATTGATTCTGGTAAATTCAGATTTTTAGAGAGTAGAAATGGCGGCGATTATGCAATTAAAGACAATGACGATTTGAACTCTAAAGTTATGCCATTTGTTCAGGAAGAATTATTCTTCCAAGAGGTTGGTAACTTAAAGTTAATCCAAAATGGTAAGAACCTTTCGGTAGAAAAGGTTGTCAATAAGTTTGATAAAGACCGTTTTTCTGCTGTGGCATATCTCTTGTACTATATTGTAAAGGTTGGCGAGGGAGATAACCAAAAGAGTGATTTTGATGCAAAGTCTTTTGCAAAAAAAATACAAGCACTCAATCGCAAGCCAAGAATGTATTAAAGAAAGGCGGTGATAGAAATGCCACGCAAACAAGTGATTTATTCGAGTAAAAGTTACGAAAAAGATGTAAAAGCTATTCAGGATGCGGAGTCTGGCAAAAAACCGCTTGATTTAAGTGCATTCAAGAGATTGATGGTTCATGATTTATGTAGTAATACAAACATTTTGAATTCAATGAAAATTGGAGCATATTCCATTGAAAAAATTCAAGATGCACTGCAAAATCCTCGTTCTCATTCATCTATTCTTTTGGAAACAAGCAGATATTTGATGAATGTATCTCCATTTTATATGCGTATCAATAATTACTTCTCAAAAATGGGATTGTTCAATTATGTGATTGATGTATATGATTTGAAAGTTGATGAACTCAATACCGAGGAAAAACAAAAGAAGCTGCGTGACACATATTTCGCTGTATGCAGTGAATTTGAGAAAATCAACTTAAAACATGAAATGTTGAAAATTATGGAAACAATTGTGCCTGAAGATGTTTTCTATGGATTGGTTTTTGAGGATTCTACGGATTTCTTTATTCTAAAGCTAAATCCTGTGATTTGTGAAATTAGACAGATTCAGGATGGCGTTTATAATTACCGCATTCGTCTAAGCGGTATCAGTCCTTTGGAAATTGGTACATATCCCGATAATATCAAACAAGCGTATTTGGATTATCATCATGGAGAAAAATATCATGATGGTTGGTATATTCCCCCTGCCGATCAACAGGTTTGTTTCAAATTCAATACTTCTTTATTGACACCAATGCCATTTATGATGGCTTTGACAAAAGATATTTTGGATTTGGATGTTTACAAAAAGTTGAAGCTGCAAAAGGCAAGAGTTGATAACTATAAAGCAATTGTTGTGGAAATTCCTATTGACGAGGATGCTGTTGATAAGCCTCTTTTAACGGAAGATACATTAACAGTTTTTGCCGAGATGAATAAGGCAAATATGCCAGAGGATGTTGGTTTGCTCCACGTTCCCGGCAATGCGGAAGCAGTCAGTTTTAAAGACAATACTAATAGCACAAACAATTTGAGCGATGCCGTGACAAATCTTTATGATAATGCTGGTGTTCCTCATGAATTGTTTAATGCTGGTTCTGCTGGAACGGCGTTTAAGTTGTCTTTGGAAAATGATGCTTCCTTTATTTATGCTTTTTACCGTCAATGTGAACGATTTTTCAATCGTTTCATTAAGATGCGTAAATATAATAAGCCGTTATATAAGTTCGCTGTGAGAATTCAGGATTCTACGGTATTTAATAGATACGAAACCGCAGATGCTTATTTGAAAGCGGCTCAAAACGGTTTGCCATTTAAACTGGATTATGCGGCTTCTTTAGGAAAATCACAGTCCAGATTGATTGGCGATGCAATTTTAGAGGTGGATATTTTGCATTTGCAAGATTATTTCATTCCTCTTTCTACCTCTTATACACAAAGCGGAGATGGCTCCGATGGCAGACCGACAAATGAAAGCAAAGGTTTGGATTTATCGGACGAAGGCGAAAAGTCTGCTAATAAAGAAAAAGACTTAAATCGTTAATACCACCGAAAGGTGTTATTAAAATATTCCAAGAAAGGCGGTGATTAAGAAAGTGAGTCAAAAGCAAAAAAGATTGCCAGTGTCATTTACGATCAACGAATGTGTTGAAACAGATGATTCGAGATTTCTTGCCATCACAATTGATGTTTTACATACAGGCTTGAATTTTAACGGCAGTATTTTTGATAAGGAAGTTGTTGATGCTTGTGCCGAAAGCATTAAGAATACACCAGTTTTGGGGTATATCGCTCTGAATCCAGACGGAGAATTGGATTTCCAAGGTCATAAATACAAGTTGATCGAAGATGAAAATGGTAAGCGATATGTATATGCTGGTTCTGCATATGGTGTGATCCCTGAATCTTGTAACTATCGCTGGATTGAAAAAGTTTGTTCTGATGGTATTTGTCGTGAATTCTTTCAGGTCGATGCGCTGTTGTGGACTAAATTCGATGATGCAGTGACGATTTTTGAACGAGATGGCGGCAAACCACAAAGTATGGAATTGGAACTTTCTTCAATCACTGGCGAAGAACAGGAGGACGGCACATTTAAATTCACTGAATTCAAATTCGATGGATGTTGCTTGCTGTCATCCACTGACGAAAAAATTCAGCCAGCAATGATTGATAGCGAGGCGGTTGCTCAGTACACCGTTTCAAACATTGCACAGGAAATTAAAGAGAAGTTGCAGGAATACTCGCTGTTTACTGCTGCTGGAAAAGAATTAACTGGAAAGGAGGATGACAACATGGCAAAAGATGTTGCTCCTAATTTCACACTGAATTTGATGGAACAGTTAGACGAGATTTATGCAATCCTTGATGAAAAGACTTTCCGTGATAAATGGGGCTGGGAATGTTCTCAGTTCTGCTTCGTGGATGTTCAGGACGATGAAGTGATTGTCATGGATCGTGCTGACCATTATCGTATGTACGGTATGAAATTCAGTATGGAAAATGACGAGATCAAGATTGATTTTGATTCTGCGGTTCGTAAAAAGACCAAGTATGAAAATATCGAGGGTGCTGGCAGTGAGAATGAGATTGATGTATTCGAAAAGGCTTTTGATGGTCTGGCAGATTACATGAATAATCAGGTTGAAGCAGTTACCAAGGAAAAGGAAACCGCCGAGCAGAATTACACCACTGTCAAGAACGATTATGACGAAATGAAGCCCAAGTATGATGCTTATGTTGCCGATGAACAGAAGCGTCAGGCTGATGCTGCTGAGGCGGCAAAGGATGCTGAGTTTGCAAAGTTTGATCAGCATTTGGGCGATAACGCTGATTATATCAACATGAAGGAAAATCGTAATGATTTCACTGTTGAGCAGATTCAAAATCAGTGCGCTATTCTCTTTACAGAGAAAAACTTGAATGCAAACTTTAGCCGCAAGGATAAGAATCCTGCGCCTATGGTTGCAGATGTGTTTGAGCAGAAGCCCGCTGTGGAAGTGAACTCCCGCTATGGCATTCTGCCCACTAAGAAATAATATGAAAGTGAGGGTATAGGACTATGAATAAGAATTATACAGTCGTTGAAACTTCTAAAATTGCAGCAGTTCGTGGCGGCGGTCATATGTATAGCCTGATTTCTGATGTGGATGTGGAAAACGGTCATATCGGTTATGTTGGCGATATGGCGGCAGATGTGGAGGGCATTGAAACTCATGAGTTCTTGGCTCCTACCGCCGATTTGATCAATAAGAGCAAGGTTATCTTGGTTGCTAATCCTGAGTGGGATTATGACGAGTGCAAGCGCAGTAATCAGGCTCTCTGCAATTTCGTGAATGAAGCAGAGCGTCCTTTCCGTGGTTATGATCTGATGGCTCACGATATGTACGCTGTTACTGCTGGCGGCATTGACGCTGGTGAGGGTGAAATTGAGATTGGCAAGTATGTCATTGCTCAGGACGGTAAGACCACTGTGAAGATGGTTGACGAGACCGGCATTGCTGGTCAGGGCTTCTACGGCAAGATCGTTGGCTCTGCAAAGCGTGGTTTGGGCTGGACTGTTAAGAGCGGTGCAACCTACGGTCATCCTTATGTTGTCTACTTTATCGAGATTCTGCGTAACGATATTGTGGGCTAATAACAAGAAATACATGATTGGAGGTATTGAATATGGCTTGTAATATGGAAAAACTGGCTCACTTCTCCGTTGAGAAGCAGCAGTTAATTGCAACTTGTGTTGATAGTTACACAGGTGAATTGAGCAACTTTGTTGCCGCTAATGTTGATACCAACGCTGGCAGCATTGATGATAATATCCGTTCTCGTTTTGAGAAGGAAATTCTGCATGGCGAGAAGTGGAATTACCGTACTTATCGTAAGTATAAGAATGACATTTATGAGATTCTGGAAACTACTCTGGATCAGACTTTGCCTGAAGGTTGGAAAGAGAATGAGTTCTTCAATCGTTTCGTTGAGGAAATTCGTCTTGACTTGGGCGATAAGAATGAATTCTATGCCGAGGATAATGGTTATCTGACTGTTTCCAAGTTTAGCGGTAATCATTGGGATACTGCCCGTGAGCGTATGGATTTGGGTACTCAGTTCTCCGTTGATACTTATTGGTGGGATGTTCATTTCTACAACGAATTTGAGCGTTTCATGAAGAATATTGACAGCTTCGCTAAGATGCTGGATAAGGCTCGTAAGTCCTTCTTACAGGCATTCCAGAGCGCAATCTATGTTGCTTTCTCTGGTATGGGTGATATGATGCCAGCCGAGTTCTCTGGTCACGGCGCATTATCTACCGATACTGAGCGTGATCAGTTGTTTGAACTGATTGATAAGGTTTCTGCCGCTAACGGTGGTATTAAGCCTGTTCTGGTTGGCACTGGTGCAGCTCTGCGTAAGTTGCAGAAAAACATTGACGAGAACTGGATTGCTGCTTCCGCTAAGGAAGAGCGCAAGAAGAACGGTGTTGTGAGCGATTGGGAAGGCTATCCTTTGATGGTTATTCCTCAAGTGTTCCAGCAGGGTACTTTTGAGTTCGCTTTGTCCACTACTCGCATCTTGATCCTTGCTACTAACGGCAAGCCCATCAAGTTCGTTTATGAGGGCGATTCTCGTCTGAAGGAAGTTAATGACAACCGTGAGAACATGGATCAGACTATCGAAGGTCAGATTCAGGTTAAGGCTGGTCTGGCTGTTATTTCCAGTGACATTGTTGGTTGCTGGGAACTGGCGTAATTGATACGCAAATAAATTTTAGGAGGCGTTATTTTTGGGACAGGAAGAAAAGATTTTGAATACTCCTGATACAGCAGCATCAGATAAGAAGTCTGGTGCTGCTCCCACTTCCCCCGCTTTAAAGGATGATACCAAAGTTAAGGTTCGTGCTTTGGTTCCAGCGGTGTATTACACCTGTTTAAAGACGATGGATAGCTTTGCTTGGGAGGAAGTCGGTGACGAGCAGGAAATGACTTATATGCAAATTAAGACCATGAAGGCAAAGCATCCACGCTACTTTACTGAAAAGTGGCTTCTGATTTGTAATGACGAGGTTTTAAAGAAACTGAATCTTACATCCGTATTTGCGGCAAAGATTACTGCTGCTGATATGAAGAAGTTCTACGGCTCTGATGTGGGAGCTGCTAAGGAGTTGCTTGCTGGTCTTAATGATAGCGCAAAGGCTGGGTTGGTTAAGAAGGTTACTGATGCTGTTAAGAACGGAAAGATCGCAAATGTTAAGATCATTCGTCTGTTGGAGGAACAGCTTGGTATTGAACTGATGCAGCTCGTGTAAAGGAGGTGAAGCCCTATGGGGACTCCCTTTACTTATCTTTACGACAGTGTTTTGAGTAAAATCAGGGATTATGATTTTTTCAATATGGAGCAAGAACAGGTATATGAGGTTTTATCAGATTATCTCCGTCCTGCGATTGCAGCTTTTCGAGGCTGTAAACAAGATATTTCACAAAGGACTGAAACTGGATTTGAATGTACTTTAACTGATACTGAGGTTGAGATATTAGCCAATTATATGACGATTGCATATTTGGATAGTAATTACATTCGAGTTCCACTTGCTTTGAAACAAACATTGTCGAGCAAAGACTTCAATGCTTTTTCCCCTGCCAATCATCTTGATAAGATGATAGAAATGAGAGAAAAGTATCGTAAGGATAATGAAACTTTGCTGGTTCGTTATTCTTATATTCGCAGAAATACATAAGGGGGTGAATTCTGTGGGAGGTTTTCAGAATTTCCTTCTGAGGATGAAAGCTGGCGGCAATAGCATGAGTGGCGAACAAATTGAGAATGCAATGCGTTTGGTTCAGCAGACTTTTGCTGACGATCCTTCTTATATTCCTGATGGCGTAACAATCCATCGAACAGATAGATTGATTCATCCTCGTATTTATCTGCATAAATATCGTACCACTTCCCCTGCACAAGCAAGTATTCAGACGCAGATTCATGAGCCATTTTATTTGGGTGATGTAATTCCTTGGCCTGATCATGGTTATTGGCTTTGTGTAGAATCAAATAATTTGCATGGTATTCAGTGGGAAGGTACATTACAGTTTTGCAATCATAGTATTAAGTTCCGATCTCCGTTGAATGGAGAAATTGTAGAATATCCAATTAGCTTAATTAATGCTACTCAGTATGGTAGTGGTGAAACAGCAAAAGAGTATATCAAACTTGGTACATCTCAGTTGATCGTTTATATCTCTTATGACGAACACACTGTTCTTTTGGATAGTGGAGTTCGTTTTTTAATTGATAGAAACAAGGAACTGCCTACTGCATTTGAAATTAAGCAAGCTGATACTGTTAGTTATTCTGATGGTAATCAGCGTGGATATATTCAATTATCTGTTTTGGAGAGTCAGTTTAATCCAAAGACTGATAACAAAGAATTAATGGTTGCGGACTATTACGATGATCCTGTTGGAACAGGAGATGAACTTCAGGAAAAACCGAATGACAGTTGGATTTAAGGAGGTGGAATGATTGGCTTTACTACAAGAGTTGACGGATTATCGAAAAAAGATCATGCAAATGATTTGCAGTGATCAGGAAATTGTTGATTTGATTTTGGATAAAGAAAATTCCACCGTCCCTGATCGTTCTTTGATGTATTCCAGAGTATTTCCTTATGCTTATACGCCTGATGCGACAAAGGAAACCAACACTTATGTTTGTTTTCGTATTTATGTACCAGAGGTCATGAATAAGACATTTAAGAGGATGAATATCTGCTTTTATGTTTTTTCGCATCAAGATTATATCCGAACCAGTGATGGTTTGCGTCCTGATTTGATCGCTGGACGCATTGAAGCACTGTTGAATGGTTCAATGGATTTAGGAGTTGGTCGTGTAAGTTTAGAGGGCATGGATGATATTAGCCCAGCAGAGCAATTCCATGGTGTTGCTTTGGAATATTCTGTTTCGGAATTTAATCGTCCAACAATCAATGGAAATCCGAGAGCGGGTGCTAAGTAATGATTCAGCGTCCCAATCTGTTAAAAGTTCAAGATTACCCAATTAACAATAAAATTAGCGTTCATGTACCAACGGTGGACGAGATTTTTAATTTCGGTGATCAGAAATATTACAATATGGTTCAATCTCTCACTTCTACTCCGTTTGATTTGATGGTTGAACTTGACGATATAGGGGTTGATTACGAAACGATCACGGATTATCAGCTTTTTATTCTGATGATCCAGTCCATTGCTTATGACGAGCAGGATACATCCATTCTGTTTCGTGATTTGGATTTGCGAAAGTTCAAAGAATCTGAGGACTTGAGCAACGGCGAACATATTTTGTGGGATGAAGAAAATGACATAAAAATTGACCAGTTGATTGCTTCTGAAATATGTAATGCAATTCGCAAAATTCATTTTTGGGAGGCTCCGATTGGTAAGGCTGGCAATGCTGAAGCAAAGCGTTATCTTATCGAAAGAAATCGCTTAAAGAAAAAGCGTCTTGCGAAAAAGCCGTATAAGTCATTCTTAGAAAACATGATCATTTCCTTGGTGAATACCGAGGAATTTAAATATGATTACGAATCTGTATTGGATTTGAGTGTGTTCAAATTAAATGCGAGTTGGAGGCAAATCCAAAAGAAAAAGCATTGGGAACAAACAATGAACGGTGCATATTTCGGTACTGTGGATTTGTCAAAGATCAATCTCGAAAAAATCAGTTGGTTGTCACCAGAATAAGTGTGACAAATATTTGAATTAAAAAAGGAGGATGCTACTATGAGTAACATTGTTGTGAACGATCTCTCCATTACCAGCTTGGAAACAATTATGTGTTTCGGCATTAATGGCGGTGTGCATCGTTTTACTTTGGATGAATTGCAGAATGCGACTATTGCCAATACTCAGGAGAATACTGCTCTGACTGGTAAGGGTGGTCGTACAATCGGTCAGCTCAAGCGTAACAAGGCTGTTACTGTTTCTGGCACTAACGGTATGGTTTCCTTGGGTCTGGTTGAAGTTAATGTCGGTGCTGAGGGCGAACACAGAACTTCTACTTCTGTTAAGGTTCCTGATTATCTGACTGTTACTGGTAATGCTGCCGCTACCAACTATAAGGCTGTCGGCACTGCTGGTAATGAAATCGGTGAGGTTATTGTCAAGAATGCTGACGGTACTATTGCAAAGCGTTTGACTCAGGACGCTACTGTTGCTGATGGCAAGTTTGCTTACGATCCCGCTACTAAGGCTCTGACTTTCAACGAGGGTGAAATTGCAGACGGTACTTCTATCGTTGTGTATTATTTCCGTAATGTTGAGGGTGATGTGATCAGCAACATCTCTGATAACTATTCTGAAATGGTTGAGATGTATGTTGATGCTCTGGCTGAAGATAAGTGCCATAACATTTATCATGTTCAGTTCTTCTTGCCTTATGCTGACTTCACGGGTAACTTTGATCTGGCGATGGGTGATTCTCAGACTACTCATGGCTTTGAGGCTACCAGCTTGCCTGAAACTTGTGGCAATGGTGTTACTAAGTATTGGGATATGACTGTCTTTGGCGCAGATGCCGAAGATGCTGCCTAATAAGTAGGTGATACTTATGGCAAAGAGAACAATCGCTTGCCGTGTATGTGGTAAGCAGTTTGTTCCCTGCAATAAGTCCAGTGCCTCTCTTGGTGCGTTTAATTATCACAGTATTGCTTGTAGTCCTGAATGCGGTGCGGAGTATCTGCGCCGTGTTCAGGCTGCCCGTAATCAGTCTGAGCAGGAAGAAACTGCTGAGTTAGCAGGTCAGATTTCTATTAAAGAATCTGAAGCTGCCAATGTGAATGTTGCTGGCGAAATTTCTGAGGATGCTAATGAGGACATTTTCGCTGATGTTCCCAAGGCAATTCGTTCCAGAAAAAATAAGCAGGAAACAAACGAGGAAGAGTGAAAGATGTGGGAGGGCTTCGGCTCTCCCCTTTCATATTTTGGAGTGTGATCAATATTTGTCAGTTAAAATTAGTTTCTGAGATACCGCCCTCCGTTAATCATTATTTGGCATATAGAGCCATTATGAAAAATGGTAAACCTATGGCAATGAGTTATAAAACACCAGAGGCAATTCGGTATCAGAAGAATTTTACAAGATATGTAATTCGACAAGTCAAAGAACAAAAATGGCCTTTGAAGCCAAATAAAACACAACATTTTTATGTCGATTGTATATTTTATTTCCCACGGGTTGATCAAGATTGCAATAACTATTTTAAGTGTATGTTGGATGCTATTACAGATAGCAAAAAAATTTGGGATGATGATAATGTTGTGTGTGAACGGGTTAATGGAATTTTTTATGATTCCAAAAATCCAAGAATTGAAATGATTATTTCACCTGTTGACTACATAGGTATTTTTAATAATATATCTCAATTGGAGGAATTTGAATCTAATTGCATCGGTTGTAGTAGATACAAGCGAAATTGTAGTATTCTGCAAAAAGCAAAAGAAGGCAGAATTCAGGATGAAATTCAAAATGGTATTTGTCAAAAATTTAAATGTATGAAGGAGAAATGAATTATGGCAAAAATTACTCAGAAGTCTATGAATACACTGTTAAAGGTTTATCGCAATCAGAAAACCGATGTGACTTTACATATGGCTAATCCTGAAAATCCTGAAGAAATCATTATGGAGATTTCTGTTAAGAATGAATTATCTATCGAAGATAAAGGTAATTTTATTGACCGAGTTGTAAATGCTTGTTTTGATACGGATGGTGATTTCATTCCTCAATATCTTGATCCTGTTTTTATGATTACTTTACTTCAGATGACAACTAATGTTCCTGTATTTGAGCGTGAAATTGAGTTAGATGATGGAAGCAAAACAACAGTTATTGATATTGAAAAGACTTATGAATTGTGTAAGGCTATTAATCTGATTCATAATGTTAAAGATAACGCATTTCAAGCATTGGTTGCCGAGCTGCGTGGAATGACTGTTGAAAAGCTGGATTATATGAAACAGATGCGTTTCTGTGCTGAAGAGCGTATGCTTTCAAAGGCAAGAGAAGAACTTGAAAATGGTGTTGCTATGGTAGCTGCTATTGGTCAGCAGCTCAATGAAACTCTGGCAAATGCTTCTGGTTTGAATAATATGGCTGAGGCAATGAAGAATTTTGATTATGATAAAATGGTCGATTCTGTTTTAAGTCATAAATAACAAGATTTGCAAGAATATATTGACTTTATGAACTATACCATATATAATGTTTCTAAAGGAGGCATTGTATTATGGCTTTGATTAATTGTCCCGAATGTGGTAAACAAATTAGTGATAAGGCTCCTGCTTGTATTCATTGTGGTTATCCTATTCAAACAGAACAAACCGTTTCAACATCAATATCTAATTCAAAAAAGGTAGCTATTCCAAGTTTTAGTGAGTTTTCACAACAAAAAATTCCGGCAATTAAAGTTGTCCGTGAAGTGACAGGGTTGGGGCTTGCGGAGGCAAAAGAATTTGTTGAACAATCTGCTCCCTATATCATTGTCAAAGACGGATTAAGTCAGAATCAGGCAAATTTGATTGCTCAGAAATTCCGGGCAGTTAATGTAGATGCGAGGATATATGATTCTGATGCTTCTGTTAATTTTGCAAGTCCCGCTAAGGATAAAGATATTATCTGTTGTCCTCAATGTGGATCGACAGAATATCATGCTGGTGCAAGAGGGTTTAGCATTGTAACAGGTTTTATTGGAAGTGGTAAAACAGTATTGACTTGTTTACGGTGTGGGCATCGTTGGAAGCCCGGAAAATGAATAATGAAATAAGAAAGGACGAGGGTTTATGCCCTCGTCTTTTTTGTTATGGGGGTGCTGTATGTCATTAGCTAAGATTTTGAATAATCTTGATATAACAAAAGTAAAAGCCCCATCTGGATTGACTTATGGGCAAGAATTGGTGGGTGCTGCAAATTTGTTATCTAATTGCATACAAAGCAAAATCCATCAAAGAACAATGCAACATTCAATTTCTACTGCTGATTTGGCAGATATTAAAGTTGAAGGTAATCGAATGAGCATTACATTAAAAATTGAAAATTCAATTCGTCCATCTATTTTCAAAAAGTGGAATAAAAGTGATGCGAATGTATTTTGGTTATTGAATGATGGTTATGTTGTTAAAAAGAATGTTTGGTTTAAGAATATTCCGAATTTTGGTTATCGGCAAGCATCGAACTGGATCGCTGATGGTATTCGAGATTTTAATTCTAAAAACAAACTTGGATTACAATTATCAGAACAAAAGAATGTAATTAGGCCGCTTTTATATTATGGACGAGTATATTAACGAACATTTCCTCCCCTATTTAGAGGGAGGTTTTATTATTTTATAGGAGGTGAAAATAAATGGCTGCTGATGGTTTGATTGTATTGGGGTTGGATGTAAGTCAAACTCAAGCTAATATTCAAGCCGAACTTGACGGTATTTTAAATAGCACAAAGACCAGAAAAATTATTCTCAAGACTGCAATCGAAAAAGCAGAAACGGAAAAAGAAATTGATGCTGTTGTTGCGAAAATTAATAAGAAAACAGTCAAGATGGGCGTTGAAGTTGACGCAAAAAGTGTAAATAGCATTTTAGCAGCACAACAGAAAATTGCCTCCACTCAAGCAAAATTAAATTCTCAAATGCAAGAGTATCGAAACATTGCCAAAGATATTGGCATAACATTGAATAAAGATACTTGGAATGCGTTTAATCATGCTGTTTCGTCTGGTGATTTTACAAAGGCAAATGAAATTTTGCGATCTGCTAAAAAGCAAATCGAAGAATATAATGCTGCCGTTAAAAAGATGAATTCGGACACTTCTGTATCAAGAAGTGTCTCTTCTATTGTGGAGCAATTTAGCAAACTCAAGGATGTAAGTGCTGAAACGCAAAAACGAGTAAATTTGTTAAAAGCAAATTTGGCACAATTTGAGAATGCTGATAATACTCAAAAGAAATTGTCGGCTTATAAGCGTCTGCAAACAATGATTGAAAGTCTGAATGCAGAACTTAAAAAATTAGGATCGGCAGAAAAGACACAATCTGGTGATTTAGGTATTAAAAAGAAGATTGAGGATGCTCGTTCTTCCTTAGAGATTTTTAAAATCAAATATGACAGCATTGGGGATAGTGCGGCTGCTCAAAAAGTAATTAAAGCGATTACCGAATTGGATGCAGCTCTTGAAAAGGTAGATGCTGATGCCACTGGCGGTAAATTAAAAAAACAATGGGATGCTGTTTCCATAGCCGTAGATAATGCAAAACGAGCGGTTTCCGAATATAACGCAACATATGGTGTAAAATCAGAGAATTTAAATTTACTGTCAGGTATTTCTTCTCAGGCTGAAAGTTTATTTGCGTCTGTATCTAATTCTGGAATGTCTGGTTCTGGTATTGATACTTTAAAAGAAAAATTGCGTTTAGCGGCTGAAGAAGCTAAAACATTGAAAGCTGAATTAAATAAGACTGCAACTACGGATCAGAATTATCAATCTCTAATTGATCGTATTGCAGCTCTTAATAAACAATTCCAGCAAACAAAAAAAGATGCTAAGGTCTTTGAAGATGTAAATGCTATTGAACAGTTCAGAACCAGTATTGAAAAAGCCCGTCAAAAAGTTGCAGAGTATGATAAGACATATAGTGCAATCAAGGGAAATCCTGCGCTGGTACAAAATCTGAATGATCTTAAAGCAAAATTAGAGGCTGTTTCTACTCCATTGCAATTCAAGGCATGGAATACAGAATTTGAACAATTTAATACAAAAGTAAAACAAGCTGGACTTCATACAAAATCTTTAGGTGATAGATTAAAGGAGGCTTTCAAGAACTTTGCATCGTTCTTTAGTGCCAGCCGAGTGATTTATAAGGTTATCAGTAAATTTGGCGAAATGGTTCAGAATGTTAAAAATCTGGACGCTGCTATGGTTAATCTGAGAAAGGTTACGGATGAAACCGATGCCTCTTATGACAGATTTTTGACCAGAGCAACCGCCAAAGCGAAAGAGTTAGGTACAACCGTTGTCGATCTGGTTGATGCTACTACAAATTTTAGTCGATTAGGTTTCTCTTTGAGCGAGGCTGAGGAACTTGGTCAGCTTGCTACGATTTATGCCAATGTCGGTGATTTGAGTAGTATTGATGATGCTACAAACAGCATGATTTCTACTATGAAAGGCTTTGGCATTGAGGCAGAAAATGTGTCTGCCATTCTGGATAAGTTCAATGAGGTTGGCAACAACTTTGCAATTTCCAGTGGTGATATTGGTGAAGCATTACAACGCTCCGCTTCTTCGATGGCTGCGGCTAACAATACCATTGATGAAACTATTGCGTTGATCACTGCCGCTAATACAGTTGTTCAGGATGCTACCAGTGTTGGTACGGCGTTTAAGACGATCTCCATGCGTATCCGTGGTGCGACTACGGAAATGGAACAAGCTGGTCTTGATATGGAGGGAATGGCTGATTCTACCGCAACATTGCGTAAAGAAATCATGGCATTGTCTGGCGTTGATATTATGATAGATGATGATACATTTAAATCTACCTATCAAATCATCGAAGAACTTGCCGCAAAATGGGGCGAATTGACAGACATTCAACAGGCAAGCATTACTGAGTTGATTGCTGGTAAGCGTCAGGGCAATATCATTTCTGCTGTCATGGAGAATTTTGATATTGCACAAGATGCTTTGAATTCTTCTCTGGAATCTGCTGGTTCTGCCATACAGGAATACAATACCTATTTGGAAGGCATTGAGGCTAAGACTAATCAGTTCAAGGCTGCTTTTGAGGCTTTGTCTTTGACTGTTATCAATAGTGACTTCTTAAAGGGAATTATTGAGTTTGGTACTGGTGCTATTACTGTTTTAGATGGAATTATCGAAAAACTTGGAGGAATGGGCAATGCTTTAATGCTTGTTGCGTCTGCTTTAGTGTTTTTGAATTTAAAATCTGCAACTGCGCTTTTTACAAGATTATTTAATGTGATTTCAAGCGGTTTTGGTATTATTCCAAAACTTAAAAGTATGTTTGAAACCTTAGCTTTGGCTTGGATGGAAGGTAAAAGTGCTGGTGGAGGTTTTATAACAACACTGAAAGGTGCGGCAACTGCTTTAACTGGTACAGCAAGTGCTGCTACAATTGCAACAGGTGCTATTACAGCCGTTGTAGCGGTTATAGGTATTGCTATTGCAATATACCAGAATTACAAGCAGAAAATTGAAGAAGCAAGACAGGCAGCAGAAGATGCGGCAAATTCTCATAATGAATTAGCTGCATCTATGGATGAATATAAAACAAAAATTATTTCTTTGAGAGAGGAACTTGACAAAGGTAATCTTTCTGAAGAAGAAGCATATAACAAGCGCAAAGAATTGATTTCAATTCAAGATGAATTAATTTCTCGATTTGGTAAAGAAGCAGAAGGAATTAGCTTAGTTACAGGAGAAATTAACAATCAGATTGATGCGATTAATAACTTATCAAAAGCTAATTGGAATGATTACAAGAAAGAAAATTGGGACGCAATTCAAAGAGCGCAAGATATGTTCTTAAATTTTGATCCAAAAAATTTAGATTTTTGGAATGAAGATATTTTTGGCAGAATCACAATTGAATTGCCTTCAACAAATGATATTCAAAAAGGAATTAATGATTTAAATCTTGATATTGTTCCAAAAGATTTTAGTGATCATTTTGTTCGAGAAGTAGAAAGCGCAGTAGATGGAATTGATTTCCCTGATATGTTGGGAGATAATTTTGCATGGGATGCTGGCGATATGTCCATTTATGAAATTCTGGATGTTTATAATACTTTATTTGAAACGACAGAAAGATTGGGCAAACAGTATTTTGGTGAAAATTACGAACAATATGTGGGAGGAATGCTGAGTTCGTATTCTAAACAAATCAATGAAATTAATACTGCTATAGATGAAAATAGAGAAATCTTTGATACTTATGTTGAAGGGCTTTTGCTATATGATGAAACATATAGTGAAGTTTATGGTAAAGTTTTAGCCGCACAAAAAGAGTATCAAGACGCTTTATTGAATGGCGATGAAGAAGCTGCCGCAGCCGCAGTTGTCAAAATGAACGAGGCACAAGTGGCTTGGGCAAATGCTGGTTGGAGTAATGAAGCCGTTAATCTGTATATGCAAGACTTCTTTGATAAGTTTACAGAACAGTCAAAAAACTACCAGTTTGAGGTAGAACTGAAAGCAATTCTTGCCGATCCTGATGATACTTTTGGCAACTATATCAAAGATACAGTAGATAAGTTCAAGGATGAAAACGGAAAAGTAGACTTGTATGAAGTTCTTAATACTGGAATTGAATATGATCAAAATCCAAATAAGAATAGCCGCAGACATACTCTTCCAGACGATCAACAAGCATATGTGGGATTGAAATTTGCCGCAGACGAATATGGAGTTAGCGTCGAGCAATTATTAGTATTGCTTAATAAATTGGGTTATATTGAATTAGAAAATGCAGATGTAGCTCAAGAAACTGCACGAACATATTTCGATTCTATTGCTCAAATTCGAAAAAGCTACGATTCGTTGAAATCTGCTACTGAAAATGCAGTAGATGCACAAGTCGTAATGAAGGGTATTTTTGCAGATAATACTCATTTGAGTGAAGATGCTTATAATGCGCTTGTTACTTTGGCTGGCGGTGAAACAAATCTTGCCGGGTGTATTGATACAACAAATGGATATTTGGTAACAAATGCAGAGGGTTTGCAAAATGTTGTTAAGGCTTCTGAAGAGGCATTGATGACAGATTTGAAATTGGCACAATCACATGAGAAATTGAATTATCATGAATTGGTTGGTCAACTGCACGATGTTACAAATGGTGTTGAGGATTATGATGACGCAACTCTGAATACAATCAGCACCATTCTTGACCAGATTGATGTAACAAAACAGCAGATTGCTCAGTATAAAATATTAGAACAGCAGTTGCTTGGTGTAACTAACGCATTTACAGAAATGGAAAATGCACAGCAAATTGACGAGGCTGCTGATTATACTGATGATTTGGCAGAAATGATTCAAACTCTGTTTGATTCTTATGCAAACAACGAGTTTGGTACAGAAACATTCTGGACTGCTTTTAAGGCTTTAGTTCCAGAGGATATTTATGGACAGTTTGAAGATGCGGGAGATCAGATTGAGGCTGGTTGGGATTATCTGAACAATGTTTTGTCCAGATATTATAGTTCTGATGATGGGAATATTTCTATCAACTTTGATAATATCAAAAACTTTGTTACAGATGGATTGAATACGGCATTCGGAAATTCTACTGTATTTACTGGTACTTTAGAGAACTTTGAGTTAAATCCACAGATTAACACACTTGAAGAATTTGCTGAGGCAATGAACCTGACAACAACAGAGGCATTTGCTTTAGGTAATGCTATTTCTAAGTATTCTGCTGACCATGAAGATTTCTTGAGCGATCTTGAGGTCGAAACACTGGAAAATCAAATTTATGCTTGCGATCAGGCAATGGCTGAATTGCTTGAAAAGCAAACAGAATTAGGTAAAGCTGGAAAAGTTGGTACAGATGAATGGAATGCACTCCAAGAAGAAATTGATGAAACAAAAGCAAAGATGGACGAACTTCGTACATCTGCGAGAGAAAATATTACTGCTCATATTACAATTGATGAGGAAATTCTTGAAAAACAAAAAGAAGTTGACGGTCTGAAAGCAGATTTAGAAACTTTGGATGAAACAGATGCAGAATATGAAGCTACCATGACCAACTATACTGATGCACAAAATGAGTTGGCAACTTTGCTTCAACAAAAGTATGATTTAGAGGCTCCAACTGAATTAACTATTCAAGTTGCTTTAGAGCAAGTTCAATCTGAAATTACTGCAACACAAACAGAACTTGATAAAATTGCTGAGTTTGATGGAAAGACATATACCGCTAAGGCTGGTGTTGAACAGTCCGAAGTTGATGACCTTGTAAATAAAATTTCTGAATTGGAAAATGAGCAATCTCAGATTATGATTTACGCTGGAATTGACGATGAAAGCGTATTGACAAGTCTGGAAACGATTCAAAATTTTGTTATTGATGATAAGGGATTCAATGTAACATTTGATAATTACAAGACCACACGAGATCGGCTTGTTGATGTTCAAAATGTTCTTGCGGGGATTAAAAGTAAGACTATTTATGTAACTACGGTTACAAGAACGCAATCGTCAAGAGCAACTGGAACTGCTGTGGTTTCTGGTAATACTTATGAAAGTGGTAGCTGGGGAACTCCTACTGATGAAAAAGACGCATTAGTTGGTGAACTTGGTGAAGAATTAGTTGTTGATCCACGAACAGGAACATATCAGACAGTTGGTACTAATGGTGCTGAATTTGTTGATTTACCAAAGGGCGCAATTGTATTTAATCATCAACAAACAAAAGAAATTCTGAAAAATCGCAGGATCAATAGTCGTGGTATTGCATATGCACAAGGCAATGCACATTTTACATTCCTTGATCGCACTTATAGTCTTGGTAAAGATAGTGTTGCAAATTCCAATGTTGATGTTACTGTTACTGTAAAATCCGATATTGATCTTGAAGAATCTTTAGAAGATACCCTGAAAGAGATGGACGATGAAATCAGTAAAATTCTTGCAGCTTATGAACACAAGATTTTCTTGATTGATAAGAACAATGGTGATCCATCTGAAATCGTAGCTATCTACAAAGAGATGCAAAACGCTGTCCATGAACAGGCTGAGAAATATCGCAAACTTGGCTTGAGTGAAGATTCTGAGTATATCATGAATCTGCAAAAGCAATGGTGGGATTATCATGATGCGATTGTTGAAACAATTACATCTATGTATGAAGAAATCATTGCTGAACACGAGAATTCTATTAGTCTGACTGAAAATCTGTTGGAACGGGCAATTGAATCTGCGAATGCTTCTGATATTTCCAGATATACAGGTGACATTGTTCAACACTATCGTGATATGCAAAACACTGTCCACGAACAGGCTGAATATTACCGTTCACTTGGCTATTCCGAAACCAGTGACGAAATCAGTCAGCTTTATAATTTGTGGTGGGACTACTATGATAAGATCAAGACTGTTTCTGCTGAGGCTTGGGAACAGGTAGTCGATAACGCAAATGACGCTCTGGACAATATTCAGGGTATGTATGACGGATTAAAGAACGCCGCTCAGGAATATGCCGAATATGGTTATATTACTGTGGACTCTCTGCAAGACATTCTTTCTTATGGTGTTGAATATCTTGCGTTCTTGCAGGATGAAAACGGTCAGTTGGTTATTAACGAGGAAAACATTCAAAAGGTCATTGCCGCCAGAACTCAGCAAATGGCAATTGAATCTGCATTGAATTATATCCAGCAACTTAGAACCGCACTGACAAACAATGACACGGTTGCTTTGCTTAATCTGACCAATGCAACAAATATTGCGGCGGCAAGCACATGGGATTTAGTGTATGCTCAGTTGCAGTTGCTTGGTTTAAGCGATGAACAATATAACAATGCATTGCAGAGAATTAATGCAATGCGCAGCTTGACAGATATGGCAGTGACCAGTATTGGTCGTATTGATACCTCTGCAAAAGAGGCTTTGGAGGAAACATCTACTGCGCTTGAAGATTTGCTCAAATATGTTGAGGAAATGATTAAGCAAGAGGTTGAAAACCAAATCTCTGCATTAGAGGATCAGATTGACAAATACCATGAAATCGTTGGTTTACAGAAAGAGTCTTTGGACTTAGAGCGTGAAAAAGATAAGTACACCAAGGATGTTACTGAAAAGACGAAATCTATTGCCGAACTACAAGCACGAATTGCGATGCTGGATTTGGATGACAGCCGTGAGGCTCAAGCAGAAAAGCGTAAACTTCAGGAACAATTAGCTGAGGAACAGGCTGATTTGGCTGAAACTCAGGCAGATCATGCTTATGAGGCTACAAGCGATATGCTCGACAATATGGCTGATGCCTATGAAAAGGAAAAGCAGAAGGAGATTGAAGTCCTTGAGGACTCTATTTCTTCAGCTGAGAAAATCTACCAGTTGGCAATTGACAGGATCAATAATCATTGGGACACTCTCTATGATGATTTGATCAATTGGAACTACCAGTACGGCAATACTGTGCAATCTGAATTGATTTCTGCTTGGAATGCGGCATCTGGCGCAGTTCAGCAGTATGGTAGTTATTTAAACGCTGTGGCGGCTACTCAGGCGCAGATCGCAGCCTTTGATGCAAGTAGTGGATTTACTACCGTTGGTACTACTGGCAGTTATGACACCAGTGGCGGTCAAACTATGAGCCGTATCAAAGAGATTGTTGCTCAGATGAAGGCAAACTCTCAGGCTCACCATAATGCAAGTACAGAAGAAAAGGCAAGACTAAACCGAGAAAATCTTGATCTTGGTGAGGAATTGCAAAGACTGATTGGACGCACCGTTGTTCGTGGCGATGATGGTGTTTGGTATTTGGATAAGGTCGGCGGCGCACAGCTTTACTCTACTTATCCGTACAGCACATATCACACTGGCGGTATTGTTGGTGATGATGCAACGCCGAAGCAGGACGAAATGTTTGCTCTGCTCAAAAAGCGTGAGGCTGTATTTACCGAGCCACAGCAGGAAGTTGTTTATCGTGTATTGAAAGCTGATGAAACCATTGCTGGCAAACTTGGCATTAGTGGTGGTCTGTATCATAGCATGAACGGCAGTGGATATGCAGAAATGCAATCCAATAATGCTGTTATGCGTGATATGCAACAGGCGCAAGCTGCGTCTGGTGGTAATCATATATCGCAGAGCATTGGCGATGTGACAGTTCCAGTTCATGTGATGGTTACTGAAAAGCTGGATAAGAGCGATATTCAGCGGTTAAGCCGAGAGATTGGTAATATCGCTGGTGAAGAAATTGCTGGTTCTTTTATTAGGGCTGGCAAGGGGACTTTAAAAGGAAGTAGATTAAGACCATAAGGGAGGGGCTATATGCCCTTCCCTTTCATCATAATGAAAGGAGGTTGATTGTTTGGTTATTGATTTTAGCAAAATTGATATGAGAAATCGTCCAAAGTTTATTTTGAAAAACTTAGACGGAACTCCTATCGGTTATTTAGGTCATATTTTAGAACCGAATGCAAGATTTTGCTACACTGAGGTTTCTGAATTGAATTTTAAATATCCGTCTGCTGATAATGGAGAGAAACTGGACGAATACGATCTTCTGACAAGTATGAGGGTCATTGATGTTGAAGGATATGGTCAATTCCTTTTACAAAGTCCTGTTGAAAACAATGATACAGTTGTCAAAATAAAATCCTGTAAGGCATATTCTTTGGAATATGAATTAGTGGGAAAGAAAATTACACTGGAAGAAGGTACTTATAATTTCTGGAATCCTCTTGCTCCCGATGGGACAATTATGGGAATTATTCTTTCTGAACTTCCATCTTGGTCAATTGGAACAGTTTCAAGTGATTTAATTGGTAAGTATCGTACTTATAGTGCCGACAACCAATCTGTATATGATTTTATGAAATCGAAATTACAGGAGTCTTATGACTGTATTTTTGATTTTGATACATATAATCGAACCATCAATGTAAAAAGTCTTTCTGATTCTTTTTCAACGAAAGCAGTGTATTTATCTGCAAGAAATCTTTTAGATGAAATTGAGGTTGAAGAAAATGCAAATGAACTTGTGACCGCATTAGATGTTCATGGTGCTGATGATTTAGATATTCGAACTGTTAATCCTATGGGTACGAATAAAATCTATAATTTAGATGCGTACATGAACCAGTCTTATTTCTCAGATGAAATGATTGTTCAATGGGAAAAGTGGAAACAAACTTTTGATGCGTATCAGCAAACATATTTTGATATATCTGTTGAACAGAATATGCTAATTAGCAGTCTTGTTACGGAAAATGCTGTACTTGCCGATTTGGAAGGCGAACTTTCTGGATTGGAGAGTAAGAAAGCAACTTTAGTACAAGGCGTTGCAATGGATAGCTCTCTGCAAGATGATTTAGATACGGTCAAATCCGAGATTTCTGCCAAAGAAAGAGAAATCAATAATCAGAAGAAAACAGTGATTGCTCCTATTGAGAATAAGATTACTGCTCTGACAAATCAACTGAAAAACATCAATCAATTGACTGCGTTTTCTGCCTTTTTTAGCGAAGAACAGATTGCGGTTCTGGATCGTTATTTTAAGTGTGGTAGTTTAACTGATTCTACATTTGCTGTTACGAATACCGATAGTTATTCTACTGATGGTACTACGGTACGAGGTTTGGCTTCAATTTTCAATCTTGTAAGTTTAAATGAAATTAGAGAAACAGAATATACATCCGACAAAACTTTTTATTCTGTTCGTGGTGGTATGATTGAAACAAGTCATTCCAGTTTGTCATTAGATGCAGAAATCGTGCGAGGTACATTGGAAGTCAATAGTGACAATACTTTCGTCCTTTCTTTGTATTTAAATGACGGTAAGTTGAATAACAGTACAACATTCTCTGGTGCAACATTGTCTATGACTGGTACTTTAGGCGCAAATGTTATGAAGTCCGATAGTGCATTGCAGTTTAAGACTTCTACTGCAAATGCGTATTTTACCAGAAATGTAACAGAGTATCAGAAACAATCTGTTGCTCTGGAATTATATGATTACGCAGATCAATATCTGAAAAAGGCTTCTCAGCCAACATATTATTTTTCTGTTGATAGCGGAAATTTCTTTGCGCTTGACGATTTTGTTGAATTTGCAAAGCAATTTTCTCTTGGCGAAAGACTGTATCTTCACTTAAATGAGAATGTTTATGAACCATATGTCCTTGCTGTATCTGTTGATTTTGATGATTTAACAGACTTTTCTATTGAATTTAACGAGTATTTTCAAGCTAAAGAAGGTGTTATGGATATTCGTCAAATTCTTGAGCAAGCCGTTTCCAGTAGTAATTCTCTGGATTTTAATCAGTATCTTTACAGCAGCTTTGTAAGTAGTGGTGCAAAAACATCAGTTGAGCAGTTTATGAAGTCTGCCATTGACGCTATGAAAAATAATATCATGGCTGGTGAAAATAATGAACTTGTGATTGATGGTACTGGCTTACGCTGTATGAAATATGACGAGGCAAGCGGTACATACAGTCCAAAGCAAATTTGGATGGCTCACAACGCCATCATGTTTACAGAGGATAATTGGGAGAGCGCAACAATTGGTATCGGTGAGTTTACTGATAAAAACTTTGGCACTCTTTATGGCATCGTCCTCCCTGCCCTTGTTGGTACGCTGTTGGCTGGTCAAAATCTGATCATCGAGAGTGAAAAACAAGACGGTGGCGTTGCCGTGTTTAAGATGGACGCTGAAGGTGCTTCTTTGCATAATGCTTCGTTCAACCTTTATGGTTCGACTGGCGGCAGAATTGATATGGGAGCAATTTTAGGTTTTGTTGGCGGTAATGATCCAGATAATATGTTTGTCTATGATAATTTTAATAATCCTATTGGTGTGAAAACTGCAAACAATGAGTCTGTGACAAAGGTTGATGATTTGGATGTAAATGATACTCCAAATGCAAACTTCTGGCTGGATATGGATGGCGGTCTTTATATCAAGGGCGTTATTGATGCTGTTGGTGGTATTTTTCGTGGTTCTTTGGAAGTCGGAGGTTCTACTGCGTTCCGTGTTGACGCACAGGGTAATTTGAAGATTGGCGGCACAGACACGAATCCGAATTTTTCTGTTGATGCAAATGGTAATCTGGTAGCAAATAGCGGTACTTTCAAAGGCACTGTTTATGGTGCAACTTATAAGGATAACAACGGCAATATCATGATGAATAGTAGTCAGCAGTTTAAGTCTGATTATCTTAGTCTGAATGGTATTAATGTTGGTAACGGTCAATTTGTTGTTGACTCTGCTGGCAATGTTTCTGTGAGCGGCAGCATTAAAATGGGTGCTGGATCAAGCATCAATTGGGCGCAAGTTACAGAACAAAACGCTACAATGAGTTTGGCTTACATTCAGGCGAACAATGCTTTCAATTATGCTGGCGTAGCATATGATGAAGCTGGCAATGCCTATGATCTGGCTCTTGATGCTTATGACGCTGCGGATTACGCTTATGATCTTGCGTATGAAAACCGCATTACCGATAAGAAAATATTTGATGTATTGACTGGTGGCGGCACGAGATTTGGTATCTTTAGCGATTCGTCTACAAACAGACTTTATATCAATGCGAACTATATTCGCTCAGGTACAATTGATGCTGATATTGTTACTCTTGGTAGTGGCTGGGGCGGCTTTGCTTGTGCGCAAGGCAGTACGGGTATTAGTGTTACCTATGGCGCAAAGATGTATGGCTCTGACGAAGATTATTATTTTATCGCAACTAATTCTGGTGTTCGTATGCAAGCACCTGATAACGGTATTACGATTACGAACAATGTTATTTCCGCAAGTGAGGAAATTACGGTTGGTTCGGATCGAAGAATAAAAAATTCCATATCTTACGACATGGATAAATACAGTGGTTTCTTTATGTCCTTGAAGCCGAGTTTTTATCGGTTTAATAAAGGTAGCAGTCAAAGATTCCATATTGGTTTTATTGCTCAGGATGTTGAGGAAGCATTGTTAAATAACGGATTGAAAACCAGTGATTTTGCTGGTTTTGTTCGTTGCGCTGGCGCACATGATGTTCATGATCAATATCTGGATCAGTGTTATTTGAGATATGCCGATTTTATCTCTTTGAACACATATATGATTCAAAAGCTGTATCGTGAGATTGAGCAGTTGAAAGAAAAATTAAATCAATATATGAAGGAGAATGACGATGGTTAAAAATGAGGTTCTGCAAAGAATTGATGCTGTTTGTAAGACTCTGGATGGCGGTATTACAGTAAGCGGCGCACAAAACGCTGGAAATCTTGCTGGATGTTTTGCTATCTTGCAGGAAACTTTGGCTATTTTGAGTAATTGCGAGATTACTGAAAAGAAGGAAACTGAATCTGACAGCAAGGCAGATTAAAATGTATAAGCGGAGGTGAGTGGATGGGTTTTATTGCTAAAAACTTTTCATTTAATCGCATCCCCTGTACTGAATTTGGATTGCGGATTTATGATATTGATGGAAATAAAAATGAAGCTGCTCCCTTTGCAAGTACAGGTAAATTGATGACTGATGTAATTCCGTCCACTGGACGGACTTTTTTATATGGTCGTTCTTTTGACGATCCTTTGGAATTTAAACTGGTTTTCGGTCTTGATCCATTGATGCTCAAGATGGATGAACATTTAGATCGTTTTGAAATGGACGCAATCGCAAACTGGTTGACAGGTCACGACACATATAAATGGCTTGAAATTGAACAGCCAGATATGGAAACCATTCGCTATCACTGTATCATCAGTGAATTGGAGCCTATTCAACTTTCTTGGTTGCCGTGGGCTTTCACTGCAAAAGTGGTATGTGATTCTCCTTATGGATACACCTTCCCACAAAAGTTCAGTTACTCTTGTGTGAATGAAACAGAAATCAAGTTAGTCAGTCGATCTACAATCAATAAGCTGTATTATCCTAAGCTGGATATTACATTAAATGGTAGTAACACAATTTCGATTATTAATCAATCGTGCAATAATGCGGAGCTGCGTTTTGAAAACTTACCAAAGGATTATTTCTTGACGATTTCAGTGGATAACGAACTTGGGAAAATTGTTTCGTCTGATCCTGCATATGAAAATATGTATCAGCATTGCAATTTTTCATGGTTGCCGTTGAAAAAAGGATTGAATAAGTTGCTTGTCAAAGGCAGTTGCCTTTTGGATTTCAAATGCGAGTTCCCTGTGAACTTTGGAGGGTGATTGTTATGCGGCATGATGTTTATTCTCTGCCAGAAGCCATGTTTGTTGCAGGACAATCAAACACACTTCGTTGGCGGTTATTTACGGAACAGAATGTTCCTTTCAATGCAGAAGGTTGCACAGGCAATTTTGCTCTTGTGGACTATTCTGACAAATATAACGATGAACCATTGGTTTCAAAGCCTTTGTCATTTTTGATCGGTGATGATGCTACTGGCGCAAAGAATATTGCGACTGTTGATTTATTACCAAATGACACTTTGGGACTGTATGGTAAATACATTTACCAAATCACGATCAAAGATATTGATGGTGAAGTTGAAATCCCCAATCAGGGTATTTTTAATATTTTCCACAATATCAATGAGAGTTTTTTGAAATAACAACAAATGCAAGAATTAAAGATTGGAGGATGAAAGCGTATGACTTCTACATACTTTTTAAACTGTATCATGGGCAATGTTTTCAAAACAAAGCTGAGTCCTGCATTGCCTGAGAAAGTTTATCTTGGTTTGAGTTCTACTGCTCCGAGTGTTGATGGCACTGGCGTTACCGAGCCTTTGGATTCCGCTGGTTACTCTCGTGTCGAGTTGACCACTTTGGGCGAACCTGTTAATGGTGTGATCTCAAACAATTCTGATGTTTCTTTCCCTGAAAGTTCTGCAAGTTGGGGAACCATGACTCACTTCGTTTTGTACGATGATATTGTCGATGGCAACTTGCTTATGTTTGAGGCTTTGACACAATCTCGTAGCGTCGAAGCTGCAACAATTGTTACTGTCAAGAGCGGTGGCCTGAAACTGACTTTGGCAAACAAGGCTTAATACAAAATCAAAATAGAAAGTAGGTGAGAAAGTTGCAAACCTTTGATGTTTATTTAAAGAAACGACTCACCGAAATTGATGTTATTATTTCGCAATTAGTACAGAGAGATACATTTACGCTTTATAATTATCTCTATTTGCTTTGTTCGTTGTCTGAATTAGAATTGCTGAAAACTATTACTGGCGAAGCAAGTATGGAATTGGACGCAAGAATTCTTTATTTGGAAGAACAAGTACATGAATATATGAACAGCGAAATGTATCTGAGTGCGATGGCTGATTTTTCAAGTCGAGTAACAACTGGTGGTAGTACGGAAATGGTTTTATTCGCTGATGCAGTTGATGCAGTCATGAAAGATTTAATCAGCAGTGAATCCGTTCTGGAAATTTCCGTAGACCCACTGGATTATTATATCGCTCATTCATTCGGCACAGTGGATTTCGATATGATGTTAGTTGCAGATCAGCTTGAGTTCTTGAAAGAAGGATTTGAAAAGTTCGATAGCAAAATGTATCTATTTGCAGAATCAGAATTTGCAAGCAGTAAAGTTGCAGAGCTGAATGGTTTAGATATGGTGTTATATACCGATCCTATTGGATTGTTTTATTTGGCATCTGTATCTGGTCAAACAGAAATGTATTTGTCTGCTGATCCAATTGATGATTATCTGTTGGAAAAAATCTTGCATGATTTAGAGGTCATGACCTATTTATCTGCATCTATTGATTCTATTTTGCATTTAGAAAAATTCACTTCGAGCGAAAATGTTCTTCATGTATTTGCGAAAATGGCAGAAGTTTTGATTGGTATTATCTATCTATCCGAAAACACGATGGTTTTATCATGTGAGGCAAGCACAAGTATAAAGCGTTATCGTTTTGTTAGTGAGATGGATGATTTTACAGTATCCGAGTTTGACGATATGACTTTGCATGAACTTGATTTTATAACAATTGCGTAAGCATTGCAGAACTTTAATAAGAAGGTGGTGATTAGATGGTAAGAAAACAAGGCGGCTTAATTACAGGAATTCAGGCGAATGAAAATGTTGTGGATAAGTGTATTGCTGAGATTCGCAGGGTTGAACCTACTTCTTTGGCAGATAAGTTATTCCATATCACAATTAAGACTGACGCTTATAAACGATTCACTATGAATGGTTTTACTTACACCACCGATGGCAATGGCAATTTTACGAGTATTGCAATTGCCAGTCGTACAACTCCCGAAATTACTGATTTGCGTTTCGAGAGCGATCTTGACGAATGTGTTCTCTGCTTTATCTATTAAGGCGGTGATCACATATGTCTGGTGTAGTTGGTGGTTTTTATTCTGGCGTTTTCTATCCAAGTGATAGCCCTTTGTATGATCCAACTGGAAGTGGTGATATTGAAATTATTGCCGGAGATTGTTTTGCACCAGTTGGGCAGCCTGAAAATTATCGGGGATTTCTTTACCAAACCGCTACATTATTAGCTGACAGTTATTTGTATGCTTAGGATGAAAGGCGGTGGAATAATTGGCTGATTTTGTTTATGAGAAATTAAGAGCAGGAACTACACAGAATGATTCTGACTCTGGTTCCGAAGTTGCTCGTAAGTTCAATGACAATTTTGAAAAAGTAGCAGAAAAGTTTACAGAGATCAGCGAAAAATTGGCAAGCGGTTTAAGTATTTCAGTGAATGGTACTGTTCTGCAAGCCAATAGTGAAGGAATTGTCGAGTTGCCGCTTGTCAGTCCAACACAAGCTGGTCTTGTCCAATCCAGCGATGGAGAGGACGCTATTGTGGCTGATGAAAACAATGGTACTATGAAAGTGGATTCATTGAACGTCAGCAAGTTAATCGAAAATGACGATGTTATTTTTATTTTAGATGGCGGGAATTCTGTGGAACCTACTGCCGATACAAGCAATTAAATTTAAAGGGGGTATTTGACTTATGGCTGAAAAACTCTTTAAAACACGCATTCAAGTAAGACGTGATACAACAGCTAATTGGTTGCTGAATAAAGATGTTATCCCAGCCGAAGGTGAGCCTTGCTTAGATTTAGATACTGGCCTTGTCAAATACGGTAACGGAACGGATACTTATGAAAATCTTCCTGTTGCTGGCGGCATGGCTGCAACTCATTATGAGGGGATCAAGCAAGATGGCGAAACCGATGATGCTGTGATTGAGCGTGTTCTTACTGGTTTGAGTGTTACGGCAAATAAAGATGATATTTTTATTGTCAAAACTTTAATTGCTGGAACAAAATACTCTTATACTGCTTATGTATACAATGGCACTGCATGGGCAGCTATGGACGGAAATTATAATGCAACGAATGTATATTTCGATCAGGATTTACTTACTACGGTTCCTGTTGGAAATGTTACACTGCAAAATGGTCAAGCTACCATTCCTGTGACTGGAATGAACATTATTGAGGCATGGAATGAAATTCATGTTTCTGAGGACAAGGATTTTAACGTGGTGAAACCTACGGTTTCTGTGAGCGGAAGCGTGAAATATGTTGAGGTTGGTAGCTCTGCATCTCAGGATGTGACTGTTACATATGAAGATGGTAGTTATGAGTACGGCTATACTACTGAGACTGGCGAGGAAGGTCAAACAGCAACCGCTACCACAAATAACGGAACTACTGGTGCTGATGTAACTGGTTATGCTTTGACAGATGGAACAAACGCAATTGATCCTAAAAAAGTCGGCGGTAATGTGTTTACTGTCGATTCTGGCGTAAAAACAGATCGTGCAACTATGTCTGTTAAGGGTTCTGCGACCTATGATGATGGTTATATTCCTGTTTCTAATCTGAAGAAGATGTATCCTGCTAAAGCAATTACCGCTGGCACTACCGCAGAGGTTACGAAGGAATTGTTCAGATGGTATGTGCCAATGTATTATGGCTTTAAGTATGACGGTGCATTGGTTGCTGATCCTGCCAACATTACAGAAGCAGAAATTAAATCCTTGGCTGTTGTTAAGGATGCAACCGCATACAACAGAACGAAGCCAACTGCCGCTACTGCTTCTGGCTCTTGGCGGCAATTCTTTGTTGCCGTTCCTTCTGGATACGGTGCAGAGCTTTCAGGTATCTCCGATAGCAATAAACTTCCTCTTACTATTGGTAAGGCGGCAAATGTTACTTTGGCTTTCGGTACTGCCTCTATCGAATATGAAATCTGGTATGTCGCACTTGATGCCGATTATGACACCAAGGCACTTACTTTGACTTGGTAAGAGTAAAGGGGGTATGGAAAGATGACTGTAAGCGAATTTTTCACAAAATTAAACAGCGGCGCAACATGGTCTGCTGGCGTTAGCTTTAAACGTGCCGCTTCCCTGCCTTTGGAGCGTTACGCAGTTCATGCAAGCTATGCAGAAGCAGAGGCTTATGCAAGTACAAATGCCGTTGCCTATCCCGGACAGATTCTTGCAGTTGTTGAGACAACTGGAACAAGTATCTATTATATTGATCAGAATATGGCTCTTCAGCCTGTTGGTGTTATTCCTGCTGGTGATGGGAAAACTATTTCTGTCAGCGATGATGGTGTAATTTCTCTTTATGGAATTGATGGTTCTCTTGAAGAGGCAAAAAGTTATCAGCCTGTTTATCGCAATGGTGCATTAACTTGGGTCGAGTTGAGTTCCACAACTGTTGAGGGATTACAGACTTTGATTGAAGGCTTGCGTACTGATGTGGATGCTATCAACGCAAAAATCGGAACTGTTGAGGAAAACAAGACAGTTGTTCAAATGATTACGGAAGCTCAAGAGGCGGCAACTTATGATGACACTGCTTTATCTGGTCGTGTTACCGCTATTGAGAACGACTATTTAAAGACGGCAGACAAAACTGCATTACAGAGTGAAATTTCCACGGCAAAAGCTGAGGCGATTTCTGAAGCGGTTGCGGCTGTTGTTGGTGAAGGAACAAGCGCAGATTTTGATACTCTGAAGGAAATTGCAGACTGGATTTTGTCGGATACAACTGGTGCTGCTTCCTTGGTGACAAGGATTTCTGCTATTGAATCAGATTATCTGAAAACTGCCGATAAGACAGCATTACAGGGTGAAATTGACGCATTAGAAACTCTTGTTGGGGCATTACCAGAGGGAGCCGTTTCTACTAATGTTGTTGATTATATTCAGGAAGCAATCAATGGTCTTAAAATTGGCGATTACGCAAAAGCAAGTGAGTTAACTGCATTAGCTGAACGTGTTACTACTCTTGAGGAAAAAGTTGCTGCTCTTGAAACAGTTGGAGCGGAGAAAAATGTAATTAATTCTGTCGATGAAGCAGAATTTACAGTTGATTCTACAAGAAAGCTCTCTGTTAAAGAGATTGCAATGGATAAGATCACCGGGCTTCCAGCCGCATTGGAGCAGAAAGTTTCTGTCCAAGCTGGTTATCGTATGATTACCGATGCAGAAGGCGAGAAACTGGAAAAGCTGGTTCTAAGTGAAGACGGCACAGTTGAGGTTAGTGGTACGATTGCCGCTGGAAATGTTGATGGTCTTGAATCTTGGATTACAACTCGTGCGGCTACTTTAAAGGGCTTGTCAGAGAATAACCTTACTGATTCGTTAAAGACCAAAATTGAATCTTCTCAAGCCAATGTTATTGAAATCGTAAAGGTCAATGGCGTTGCGGTTGAAGTCAGTGCAGAAGATAAAAGCGTTAATATTCCTATGGCAACCGCCGCCGCATTGGGCGTTGTCAAGGGTACGGATGCTGAAAACGGAATTGCAGTTGCGGATGATGGAACCATGTCCGTGAATTCCGTGAATGTAAATAAACTTGTTCAAACTGAAGGAGATTCTATTGTTCTTGATGGCGGTAACTCCGCAGAATAATTTAATTTATTTGAAAACCACCGACATATTTTGTCGGTGGTAATTTATTAAAATTAGGAAAAGAGGGATATGTTTATGGCTACAAAAACTTTAAAGACTCGTATTCAGTTGAAGTATGATACTTATGCGAATTGGACTACAAACAACCCTACTCCCCTTGCTGGTGAGTTGTGTGTTGTAGTTGTTCCTGCCGCTGCGGGTGCTGTGGCTCAGGAACCCGCTATTCTGTTTAAGGTAGGCGATGGTACTACCCCATTTAATACATTGAACTTTACAAGCGGTATTGCTGCCGATGTGTATGATTGGGCGAAGGCAGAGACTAAGCCTACTTATGCCGCCGATGAAATCACTGGTATTGGCGATTATATCGCAACCTATGTGGATGAAACTTTGGGTATTTCTGTTGATACCGATACACAATATCGCATTCTGAAAGTTAATGATTATAATTACAAACTCCAATCTAAGGCTAAGGGCGAAGCCGATACTGCTTTTGCTGACGTGAGTGAGATCGTAATTCCTAAGTATGATGACACAACTCTTGCTGGTCGTGTGACTGCTATTGAGACACTGGTTGGCAGTACTGCTGTTGCTACTCAGATTGCAAATGCTATCAGTGCTTTGAAGCTGGATGAAACTTACGCCGCTAAAGCGCATACTCATGAGATTGCCGATGTGACTGGCCTTTCTGATGCAATTGCTGACGCAAAAGCCGCTGGTACTGCCGCTCAGTCTGATGTGGATGCTTTGGAGGCAAAGGTTGGCACTGTTCCTGAGAGTAAGACTGTTGTGCAGATGATTTCCGATGCTCAAACTGCCGCAACTTATGACGATGCCGAGGTTAAGGCTGGCATTGCTGCTAACACCGCAGCTATTGCTACTCTTAATGGCGAGGCAACCGTTGAGGGTTCCGTGAAGAAAACTGTTTCTGACGAAATCGCAAAAGTTGTTGCTGGTGCGCCTGAGTCCTTTGACACTTTGAAGGAAGTTTCTGATTGGATTTCTACTCACGGTCAGGATGCTGCTTCTATGAATTCCGCAATTCTTGCATTGCAGAATATCTTAGACGGTATCGGTGATACGGATGCTGGCGAGAGTGCTACTGTTGTTGCTTATGTTCAGGCAGCTATTGCGGCCTTGAATATTGGTGATTACGCCACTGCCGCCAATCTGACTGCTTTGGCAGAGCGTGTGACTACCGCAGAGGGCAAGATTACTACCGCTGAAGGTAAGATTACAACTGCCGAAGAAAAGATTGCAACCTTAGAGGAACAGATTGTTACTAAGGCAAATGATTCCGATCTTGCCGCTATTGCAAAGACAGGTAATGTAAATGATCTGGTTCAGACTGATGGTAACTACATTATTTTCAATTGTGGCTCTTCGTCTGAAGTGATCTAATCTCAAGAATGAAATACAATAAACACACCCATCTCGTCTTTTGACGAGGTGGGTTTTGTGTTGTAAGGAGGTTATGATGGCTGCTAAAGAATTTGATGCCCGTGTGAAATTCAAACGGGATACAAGTGCAAATTGGACAGCGAACAATCCTGTTTTGTTAAACGGCGAGATGATCATCGTTGATACTGCAAGCGGTGAAAAAAGAACAAAGACAGGAGATGGAACAAAAACTTATACTCAATTGCCTTTTGATGATGAAGCGATTTATAACGCTTTAAATAACAAATGCGATGCAAGTGATGATGTTAATGCGACCTTGAGCGCAAGTGCGTGGAGTAACGGGCAACAAACAATTTCAGTCGAAGGTCTAAAAGCAGATCAAAACGGAATTGCATCTTTGCCTCAGAATTATTCAGTCGCAGTATATGAAGCTGTTGTTGCCGCACAACTTCATGTGTCTGCACAAACAGATGGAACATTAACTTTCTCTTGTGATGGTGATGTACCGCAAATCGACATTCCTGTTGTTGTGATACTTCTTGGTTGAGAAAGGATGGTGTTTCGTTTTGAGTCAAACTGAAAAATATGGGTTTTATGTGACCGAACCTACTGATGATCCAAAATTTATAGATTTGAGACAAGAATTATGCGGCAACGAAAATAGCAATATGACAAAAATGGAAGATGCCTTAAATACGAAAGCCGATAACAGTCTTTCTAAAACAGGCACTCTTTTAGCCTCCGCATGGACTGGCGTTGATAGTCCATTTACACAAGAATTGGCAATTGAAGGACTTGGTGCAACTCAAAACGGAATCATTGATGTTTCCCATGACGCAACCATCATTCAAAGAGATGCGGCACGAAACGCACTCTTATCCATCACTGGACAGAGTAATGGAGTATTGATCATTTCGGCAGATGGAGAGTTACCAGAAGTTGATATTCCAGTTGTCGTAATTCTATTAGGTTAAAGGAGGATTAAAAGATGCCTATTGTTTCTAATTTCCCTACTGGCGGCGGTAGTGGAAGCAGCGGTCTTGCTTTGGGCGCAGTAAGCAATGTCAGCACTGTTGTTTCTCATGGCAAGGCTTATTTCAAATGGACTGATCCTGAAGATATTGTTGTTTCCGATTCTACTTTGGCTGCTTTTTCTGGAACGATTTTAGTTCGTAAGGCTGGCTCTGCACCTGTTAGCCGCAGAGATGGTACTGTCGTTGTTGACAGTAAAACAAGAAACGCTTATCAGAACACTTATTTTTGCGATAGTGGTCTGACAGATGGCGTTACTTATTACTATAAGTTCTTTACTTATACTACGCAGAATGTTTACACAGATTTGGAAGAAAATCTGGTTGAAATCACTCCTGTTGCTGTCACTCCTGCAAATGTTTCTGGCATGAGCGTGGCGGCTGCTGGTAATGGTAAGGTTACGCTGAAATGGACTGATCCCGATAACACAACTCAAGACGGTATTACTACTGTTGCTTGGGGTGGCTCTAAGGTCATCTATAAGAAAGGCAGTAGACCTACCAGTGAGAGTGATGGTACTCTGGTGTTGAATTCTACAACTAAGAATGCGTATAAGTCTACTGGCTTGACAATTTCTGGTTTGGAAAACGGCGCAACTTATTACTTTGCTGTGTTCCCTTACGGCACAGACGCTTATGGCGGTGCAGTAAATACAAACGCAAGTAATGTAATAAGTGGAGTTCCTAACCGTTTGACGATTACGAATGTTCCAAATCAGAGTGGTTCTTTGACTTATACTGGTTCTGCACAGACTCCTTCTTGGAGTAATTATGACAGTTCTAAGATGACTTTAAGTGTTACTGCACAAACCAATGCTGGTACATATTCCGCATCTTTTACTCCAAAGGATGACTATATGTGGCCTGATGGAACTACCGCCGCTAAGAGTGTCAACTGGACAATCGGTAAAGCGGCTGGCTCTCTGAGTTTGAGCAAATCCAGCATTACACTGAATAGTTCTACCAAGAGTACGACATTTACCGTTACTCGTGCTGGTGATGGTAAGATCACTGTTGAATCCAGTGATACAACCGTTGCAACTGTCAGCTTGAACGGCACTACGGTTACTGTCAGCAGCGTGAATGACAAGACTGGTAAAGCAACGATTACTGTTAAGGTGGCGGCTGGAACAAATCATACCGCTCCTTCCAATAAGACTTGCGCTGTTAGTTGTGAGTTCCTTCCTGCTGTCGGTACACCTTTGAATAATATTAGCTGGGCAGATATTAAGCGCATTTCTGATGCTGGCTTGGCATCCAACTATTTTGCTGTTGGTGATCGTAAAGCAGTTGCTTTGAGTGGTACTGTTGGTAATTTATCTTTAAGCGGAACTTATTACTGTTATATCATTGGCATTAATCATAACAGTGCCAAGGAAGGTGCAAATCGTATCCATTTCCAGTTTGGTAAGACTGCTGCATCTGGCGGTACTGATATTTGCTTTGTAGATAGTGGTTATGGTAGTAATAAAACTTCTGGTTCTTGGTTCAATATGAACAATTCTCAAAGTAACAGCGGTGGCTGGAATAATAGTCGTATGAGAACTGTTATTTGTCCTGCATTTAAGAGTGCTATGCCATCTGATCTGCAAGCAGTTTTGAAAACTACAACCAAGTATTCTGATAATACTGGTGGTGGTTCTAATACTGCATCTTATGTTACTGCAACATCTGAAGAAGTATTCTTGCTTGCAGAGTTTGAGGTCTTTGGTGCAAGAAGCTATGCCAATAGTGCTGAACAGAATTATCAGACACAATACGCCTACTATTCTGCTGGTAACTCCAAGGTGAAATACCGTCATAGTGCTACTGGCTCAACTGCGTTCTGGTGGTTGCGCTCTGTTTATGCGGACAACTCGGCCAGCTTCTGCCTTGTCAACACTTCGGGGAGTGCGAGCATCAGCACCGCTTACTATTCGCGTGGGTTCGCCCCGGCCTTCTGCGTGTAAGCTACTCTGTTCATCCTCAGCATCTCCATTCAAGGCGCAAGCCGAGAATGGGGGTGCGAGGATGGACTTTCTCGCAACTTATGAGATAATTATCAAAAATGTTCTTGACATTTAGATTATTATCTGCTATCCTTATGTCGGAATGAGAATATTTTCTAATTTTAATGTTCTTCGGAGCAAATAATCTATCATATTAGGAGGTCTGTAAATGTCGGTTTATGCTTCTAAACGAAGTGAATCAAAAGTTGAGTTTCTGCGTGTAGCACAGCAGCTTGCCGTCTACACATTAAAGCAGACTAAGAAATTCCCGAAATCGTACAGGTTTAATCTGATCAATGATATTGTACGCCTATCAATGGAGATTCATGAGAATGTATTAAGAGCAAATTCAATTTATATCCATAAGGGTATGAGTAATGACGAATTTCGGCTTCGAGAGATTTACTTTTCAAAAGCAAAGTCCTCAATATTTGCTCTGAGCAGTTTGCTAACGATTACATTTTCTCTGGTATTAGAGGGTAACAATTTTCTTGGCGATAAGAAATCTGCATCGAATGTCTTTAAGGAATGGGCAAGACTTTTGAACTATGAAGCCGCACTACTAAAAGGCGTAGTGGATTCAGACAGAAAAAGATATAAATCCTATCAGAGAAACGGCAAAGTAAAAGATGTAAAAGAGGAAATTGCTGATGCCGTAGAAAATGAAATTGTTTTGCCTGAAGAAACATTTGATTTGGTAGAATCGGAGGATTAATCTCCGTTTTTATAGGTTACATCCTGATAAAGACCCTGCGAACTGGTGGTTGCGCTCTGTTAATGCGGACAACTCGAACAACTTCTGCAATGTCAACACTTCGGGGAGTGCGAACAACAACAACGCTAACAATTCGAATGGGTTCGCCCCGGATTCTTGATACTGTTTGTGGTGCATCAAAAAAACGATTATAGTACACAAACTTGGATTGGACTTAGTAGCGAAAGCGAAAACAATATCCGTTAATCAGAAGGAGGATGTAATCCTTGGTTCCTGCCGTTTGGCATACCTTAAATACCTTGCAGTATCAGTTGAAAGGTATGGTACTGCTCTATCTGATACGGGCATCTGGACGCTGCTTGCATGGTCTGATGACTTTTCTGATTTAGTCAGATTTCATAGATGTACCGTTAAGTAACTTAGGAAATCAGGATCGGAAACTAACCACCAAACAGGATTGATGCGTATGCCTGTTTGACCAGTGGATGATAAAGTTATACAGAAAGGAACCTTTTATTTATTATGACGAGCGAAGAAAGAAAGCAGAAAAGATACGAAAACAGACAGAAGAAAAGAAAACAGAAAGCAGAGGAAATCTGCGGCAAGACTTTTGAGGATGTGTTCACTTATGAAAACATGGTGGACGCATCCAAATCTTGTTGTACTGGCGTAAGATGGAAAACCTCTACCATTAATTTTGAAACGATGCTCTTGACTCAGGCTGATGCTTTGCAGGAACGCATCTTAAATGACGAATATCGGTTTCAGGGCTTTAAGCATTTCAAAACCATAGAACATGGTAAAGAACGAGATATTAATGCTTTGGATATTCATGATCGAACAATACAGAAATGTTATTGTGACGCATTGATGACAGAGGCTTATTCCAGAAGTTTCATTTATGATAACAGTGCAAGTTTACCGGGTAAAGGTATGGATTTGACACTGGAACGGTTGAAACATCACTTGATCCATCATTACCACAAATATGGTATTGAGGGTGGAATCTATCAATTTGACTTTCATGGTTATTTTGCATCCATTCCTCATGAGGGAGCTAAAGAGCGTTTGCGAAAGCATATTCTTGACGAGAAATTGCAGGAAATAGGCTGTCAGTTAATTGACGATTTTATTACGCTTGGCGGCGTGGAACAAGATGTAGACAATCCACATGGCGTTGGATTGGGCAGTCAGGTATCTCAGAATATTGCGTTAGATTACGCAAGTCCGATTGACCATTACATAAAAGATGTTTGCCGTATTAAAGGTTATGCCAGATATATGGATGACGGTTATGTAATCAGCAATTCTTTAAAGCAATTAGAGGAAATTCGTGACTATCTTATTGAGTATGCGAAATCCCTTGGATTGGAATTAAATGAAAAAAAGAATGTCATTACACCGTTTGCCAATCATAGTTTTCGTTTTCTTAAAATGCGTATTCGATTAGAGCCATCAGGTAAAGTTGTGATGAAACTTAGTCGCAATAGTATTAAAGCTATTCGGCGCAAATTACAGATATTCAGGTTATGGGTTGATGAAGGAAAATTCTCAGCAGAAGATGCTTTTACATCTTATCAGTCTTGGCGTTCTCATGCGCAACGGTGTGACAGTTATCAGACACTTCATGCTATGGATATTTATTTCGTTAAGTTGTTCCAAAAGGAACTGGCAGAAAGAAATAATAAATTCAAATGCACATTGGATGCTAAATGGGATTATGAGGTTGGATGGATTTATTTCACCAGCATAAAAGAGTATAAGGCTGTTCTTGCGGAATTGGATCGTACACGATATGAGCGGTATATGAACGGCTTCGTGCCGCTTTGTGATCGTTGGGAATGGCGTATGCAACAGAGAAGTAAAAGTGCAGAGGCTTTTGCTATATTACGAGAGCTGCGTGAGAATTTTTATCTGCCTGTTGAATCGAATAACTGATCTGCTTTTAAATCTTATCTATGTAAGGAGAGTTAATTTCATGAAATATTTCAATCAGTATGTTGTAACAAAGAGAATTAAGAAAAAGACTCTTTGTGGAGATTTGAACCTTCCGTTTGGAACAAGTTGTTTTGCGAAAGACGGAGTAATTTATTGTGACAAGGGAATGATTTGCGGCGTTACAAGCCAAGACGCTTATGATTTCTTTACGCAGAACGATGACGGTTTTGCCGAGTTGCGCAGGAAACTCATTGATAGCATTTTTGATGCTCTTAACCGATCCAAACAAAGTATTGAATCTTACAATGCAAAATGGGATAAGGTTTGGAATGATTCGACTTGTTTGAAATATAAGCGAGAAGAGTATGATGATCATTGGTTGTGGAACTATGACTTCTACAACGCAGAAATTGATGTGCTTCAGCATATCGCAAAATTAGTTGACGCAAAGGAGGTCGTATAAATGTATCGAATTATTAAGATTGATGGTACAGAATTGGGTATTACTGATTCTGTGAATTATATTAAAATTTCAGAAAATGGTTGTTTTACTAATACTACCGCAGAAAATGCAGTTGGTATTGCATTTAATAGTGTGGCTTATAATTTGGTCGGCCATAATGAAATTGAAGAAACTGATACAGTTGTTGTATCTAAGATTGATGGTGGATATGAAATCAAAAGTCATCAAAATGCGATTGATGGTTTAATCCAGTCTGTTTTGGAGGGCTAAAGATATGAAAAATAAATTGAGAGAAATGTATGAAAATGGGAAAAGTGGCATTGAACCCTCAATTTCTGCCGATGGTCTTTTAAAAGCTATTTCAAAAAAGTGGATTACATTGGAAGATGCTGTTGAAATTATTGGCGGCGAGGATTCTCTTCCTGTTGTGAAAGCTGCGAAACTGAAAGAAATCTCTGATGCTTGCAATAGTGTGATTGTTGCTGGTATTGATCTTGAGTTAAACGAAGGTACTGTTCATTTTAATCTGAGTATTGAGGATCAAAGCAATATTGCAAACTTGTTCCGTGTTGTTGAGTTGGGCGGTACTGAATTCCCTTATCAGTCTGATGGTGGTGTCTGTCGTATTTATACATCTGCTGAAATTGCACAGATTTACATTGCGGCACAAACTATGATTACTACACAGACTACATATCACAATGAATTGAAGATGTATGTTCAGAGTTTGGAAACAGCTGAAGATATTGCCGCTGTTCAGTATGGTATGACTTTACCTGATCCTTATTTAACAGAAATGAACGAAAAATTGTCTGTTGCTCAGGCTCAGATGAATGCTATCATTACTAAATTGAATACTTTGAGAGAATAAGGCGGTGACAATTATGCAGCTAAAACAAATTTTGAAGTTATGTGTTTTGGCTCTTATTGGTGGTATAACCTATATGTTAATTGAATTGGCATGGAGAGGATATAGTCATATTTCTATGTTTATTCTTGGTTCCATTTGTTTTCTGCTGCTCGGTGGTATCAATGAATTTTTGCCGTGGGAACTTGGGTTTGTTTGGCAGATGTTAATTGGGGCTGGTATTGTTACTATACTCGAATTGATTTTCGGTATTGTTGTAAATGTATGGCTTGAGTTGGAGGTTTGGGATTACTCAAACCTCCCCTTTAATTTTATGGGGCAAATTTGTTTGCCATTCAGTTTTGCGTGGACATTGCTTTCAGGCGTTGCGATTGTTGTAGATGATTATTTGCGATATTTGCTGTTTGGTGAAGAAAAACCTCATTACAAAATCCTGTAAGGAGGTGGATGTATATGTCAAATGAAAAAATCATTTGGGATTACTTAAAACAAAAAGGTTTAAGTGATTATGGTGCAGCAGGTTTGATGGGAAATCTTTATGCTGAAAGCGGATTAAACCCACAAAATCTTCAAAATACCTATGAGAAAAAGCTCGGCTACACAGATGTTTCCTACACTGATGCTGTTGATAGCGGATCTTATTCCAATTTTGTAAATGATAGCGCAGGATACGGGTTGGCACAGTGGACTTTTTGGAGCCGTAAAAAGGCTCTTTTTCTTTTTGCTAAAAGCAGAGAAAAGTCTATTGGTGATTTGAATATGCAACTTGATTTTTTAATTAAAGAGTTGACTGAAGGATATATTGGTGTTTTAAACACGCTTCGCAATGCAAATTCTGTTCTTGAAGCATCGAATTCGGTTTTGTTTAATTTTGAACGCCCAGCAAATCAAGATGAAAGTGTTCAAACAAAGCGATGCGAATTTGGTCAGAAATATTATGATCAATTTGCTAATCAACAAATTGAGCCTAATAGTGATGATTTCGCTAAGTTATTTACAGAATTGCGTAATGGATTAAGAAACAATAATTGTAGTGAGTATAGTTTTGCAGCAAGAAATTGGGCTACTGCTAATGGATTAATTGTTGGTAGTGGAACACTGGAAAATGGTGAACCAAATTATATGTGGCAAGATTTCATCACAAGAGAGCAAATGGTAACTGTTTTACATCGTTTTATTCATATGTAAAATTGAGAAAGAATGAGGTAACAAGATGAATATTAAAAATATTGTTGCACAAAATGGTTATCTCGTAGATACAGATACAGGTGAAAAAGTATTGTTCTATGAGTGTGATCCGCAAAAGAACACGGAATGCGATAAATCTATTTGTCGAGCAAATCTTTCTGAAGATGACGGAGATTTTGGTTTTTGTGCAAAGACGATTAATCCAGCATTTCGTAAAGACGGCGGCAGATCATTTTATGCCGTCCTGAAAGAAGATACCTATTGGGGTAGAGAATATGTTGATTAATCTATCATGGAAAGGAGAACGCAAATGACAGTAAGTGAATGTATTGCTTGGGTTGAATCCCACATGGAAGTCAAATATGCCACATCCAACGGAGCGTATCAGGCTGGCAGAAAGATCAATCCGCAAGGATGTGTCAATCATTCTGTCGGTTGCGCACAGCCTTCCGTTGATGTGTTTTTTAATTTAATGAACAAATCATCTGCTGGATGGGGTGTTAATGCCCTGCTTGGTGATTTCCATAAAGGAGATGGACGAATTCTGGTTGTTCTTCCTTTGGATGCTCGTCCTTGGGGTTGTGGCTCTGGTAGTAAAGGTTCTTGGAACAACACAAAAGTTCAATGGGAAGTTTGTGAACCCGCTGGTCATACATATGCTGGTGGCACAATGATTGCTTATGATGTTGCAAAGAATCAGGTTTATTTTAATCGTATGTGGAAGATGCTCGTTGCATGGAATGTTTATCTGGTCAAAAAGTTCGGATATGACATTAATGGAATTTCTGATCATGCAGAAAGTTATCGTGCTGGTTATGGTTCTAATCATTCTGATATGGGACAGTGGTTGCCGAAACATGGTAAGAGTATGGACGCATTGCGCCAAGAAGTACAAGCTATTTTGAATGGATCGGAGGATGATGATATGGATGTAAAGAGATTTGAAGAATTGTTCCTTGAAATGCGTAAGGGTTTGCAAGACAACGATGCTGGTACTTACAGTAATGAGGCAAGAAATTGGGCAACCAGTTCTGGTTTAATTGCTGGTAACGGCACTGAGATCAACGGCGAACCTAACTGTATGTGGCAGGATTTCTTAACTCGTGAGCAGTTTGTTACTGTTCTTTATCGTTTTGCACAGATGATGGGCAAAGCGTAATCTTTTATAGGGGGTGACGCATATGGCTCGTGCAAGCCAAAAAGGACGGAGGTTGCAGAAAAAACAAAATCTGATGACCAAAATCTTAAATGCGATTCTGAAACATCTTGCCTCCTTGGGATTTACAAATCGTTTGGCGATTTATATTTTATTGTTTTTGGCTGCTGGCTTGGTCGGCGGCTTTTATCTTGCTCTTAGGAGTATTGTCACTGGATATACTGGCGCATTAATGTGCTGGACAGTGGTATTTACTCCTATTGGTACGGCTTGCAGTATTGTACTTAACAAGATCGTACATAAGAGCGAAGTTGAAAATACAAGTGCCGATGGAGATGGTATTAAATATGCAACTGCTAAAGCTAACAACTTTGGCATTGTTGAAGATAATAAAAGTCCAGCAATCTAAAAATGTAAGGAGGGGTGAGCATGGAAATGGAATGGGTAAAACTGATTATTTCAATCTTGTCTGGTTTAATTGCGGCTATTCCTCTGGTGATCAAACTTGTTGAATATGTCCAGAAAGCAGTAAAAGAAAGAAACTGGAATCAAGTTCTTAAAATGGTTATGAACCTGATGGAAACCGCAGAAACAAAATTCGAATCTGGTGCTGAACGAAAAGAATGGGTTTTGTCTATGTTGAAGGCTTCTGCTGATAGTATCAATTATGATATTGATTATCAGGCAATCAGTGAAATGATCGACAGTCTTTGTGATTTTAGCAAAATCATTAATCCCGCAACTGAAAGTGCGGGTGAATAAGAATTATGTTGAATTACATCGAATACTTAAATATTCCTGTTAAGATCGCATTGGTATTGGTAGTTATCTTTTTCTCTATACAGATCATCGGAGAATTTCTTGAGTTTAAAGGGAAAGTAGTACCTGAATTTCTCAAAATTCGTAAATGGTTTGCTCGTAAGAAAAATGAAAAAACCGAAGCTGCACAGACATTGAAAAATGTTCAAGTTCTTTTGAATGATGTTAATAGTCATTATTCAGCAGATAGTATCGCAAAGCGTGATGATTGGATTCAGTGGGTTAATAATAGAGCAGAGATATATGATGAATCTATTAAGCAATTGAAAGAAACATTATTAGAGATTACACAAGCGTTGAAGGACAATAACAAGTTGACTGAGGAAATGTTTATCCAAAGCAGTCGTGATAGAATTATTGATTTTGCCACGAAAGTAGCAGATGAAAAGTCAATTGTTTCCAGAGAAGAATTCAATCGAATCTTCAAAGTATATAACAAATATGAAAAATATCTTGAGGAACATGAATTGACTAATGGTGAGGTCGATATTGCTCATAGAATTATTCAGGAATCTTATGAGCAGCGTATTCGCACTCATTCTTTTATTGAGGATGCTCGTGGATATACTAAAGTCGATCAATAACGCAATCGTAATTGGTTGCGAATTGGAAAAGCAACTGTTTTAGGATGGGGAGTGGAGAAATCTGCTCCCCATTTTTTACAGATACTTCACAAGCCGTTTTAAAGCGTTTCTGGCGATGTTTTGTTCTTGATAAGGATTTACACGCCGAAAGCATTTAAAGCCATCCTGCGGCTTTTGTGGGTTTATATAAGCGCAAACAAGAAAGGAGCTGCCGAAATGAATCGGACAGCCCCTCTCAATTACTCTATGCTTGTATGCGATTGTCTGCAAGTCATTTTTAGTAAATTTTTAGTAAGGTAATGATTGATACTGCGAAAAATCACATTTTGTAGTGTTCTCTATGCTGCAAGAGTCTATATCTTGTGCTTCACTTGTCCAATGGCTTCATGGTTGGGAAGAGGATGACCTCCCGGATACTGTCCGAGTTGGTCAGCATCATCACGCACCGGTCGATACCGATACCCAGGCCGCCCGTGGGGGGCAGGCCGTACTCCAGGGCTGTGATGAAGTCATCGTCCATCATGCCGGCCTCGTCGTCGCCCTTGTCCCGCAGCTCCACCTGCTTCTGGAAGCGCTCTCTCTGGTCGATGGGGTCGTTGAGCTCAGAGAAGGCGTTGCCCATCTCACTGTGGCAGATGAACAGCTCGAACCGCTCGGTGAGGCGGGGATCCTTGGGGGAGCGCTTGGCCAGGGGGGACACATCCACCGGGTGCATGGTGATAAAGGTAGGCTGGATCAGCTTCTCCTCCACCTTCTGGTCGAAGCACTCGTACAGGGCGTTGCCCC
>UMJY01016598.1_pt1 | contig 128388 bp, 138 predicted proteins | sample 1966191 | NCBI WGS metagenome assembly UMJY01 (sample SAMEA4836161, study PRJEB28245) | human gut metagenome | biome: gut microbiome; material: fecal sample | place: Denmark | collected 2008 | reverse complement strand
TCTTCTTAGCACGTGGGTGTGGGCTGATGATGATACCGTTTCTTGTCTTTAAGCAGATAAGTGTCTTAAAGATAGCTGTTGATGTTGGGTTTGTTGTTGGAATAACTGCAGCGATAACACCGATTGGCTCTGCAATCTTCTTAATACCGAAAGATTTGTCCTCTTCGATTACGCCACATGTCTGAACATTTTTATAAGCATTGTAAATGTACTCAGAAGCGAAGTGGTTTTTGATAACCTTATCTTCAGCTACGCCCATGCCTGTTTCTTCAACAGCCATTTTAGCGAGTGGGATTCTCATCTTGTTAGCTGCGGATGCTGCTGCAAGGAAAATCTTGTCAACCTGTTCCTGTGTGTAGGTTGCGAAAATCTTCTGAGCTTCTTTAACTTTTGCTAAAGCTGCCTCAAAAGTCTCTGCGTTTTCTACGATCGGATACTCTTTTGTGCTCATTAAATCTACCTCTTATCTTGCATTTTGTATTTTATTCAGCAAAAAGCTGAAAATGGATGACTTATTCTACAACAGCTTTAAATTCAAGCTTGTTGGTTTTTCCGTTGGTTTTTACATAGTTTTCTGCGTAAGAACCCTTTGGAGCATTTATTGTAACAGTGTTTGCGTTATCACAAACGCTGTATTCAGACATTTTAGTTACATTGGCAGGAATGTCAATTTCTGTAATGGCAGGGCACTGATAAAAAACATATTCTCTGATTTCTTCAAGACTGCCTGATTCGATAGTTACTTTTTTAACTCCCGAACCCTGGAAAGTGAAAAGACCAAGGTCTGTTACCGAACCCGGAACTGTAACTTCTTCAAGTGAAGTACAGAGGAAAAATACATTATTGCCTAATGTTTTAAGATTTTTGGAAAGTGTAACCGACTTAAGATTTGTACATGACTGGAAAGCATGACCCTCAATCTCAGTTACCGTATCGGGAATTGTTATACTCTCAATGTCCTTTTCGCTGAAAGCATTAGGACCTATTGATGTTACTTTATAGTTGTTATAGGTATCCGGAATAACAATATTTTTTTCGTTACCTGTGTACTCTGTTACCATAAGCTCATTGCTGTTTACAATGTAATAACCAAAGCCGTTGTCTGTAAGGTCAGGCTTTGTAGCTTCAATGGTATAGCCGGGTTCGTTTTTATTCGAACAGCCGCAGCCTGCAAGGCTGAAAACCATTGTCGCACACATTGCACCTGCAATAAGTGCGCATAATATTTTTTTCATAATTTGAAGGATCCTTTCAAACTTATACTGGCACTGATTTTCAAATTTTCAGTAATACCATTTTAACATCTTTGTTAAATATTTGTCAATGTTTTTTTCGCTTTTTTTTTCGCTTTTTGTTACTTTTATCGCATTACATAATAAATTAGTATTGAGGTATGCTGTATTCTTACATATTCGACAAAATAATAAGAAATTATTTCTAATTACAAATTAAGAATAAAGGCTTAAATACTTGAATGTCTTTAAAATGGTAATTTAAAATACCATAAAAAAACAACTAATTTTCTAAAATTTTAAAATCAATTGTATATAGATAAAAAATACATAAATATAATAGACAAATACTAAAAAATGTAAATAATGACAAAACTGTTGCTACTGTTAAGATATTAACAATACCGTCTTGAAATTTAAAGCAAAAGTGCTAAAATATATGGTGGAAAATTTTTAATATTTCCTATATTAATATGTATAGGGAGAAGGGGCGCACTATGGATTTAATGCTTATTCTAAGAAATCTTGCCATAATCCTTGTTGCTGCTAAGCTTTGCGGACTTCTTGCCCGTAAGCTCAAAGCACCGCAGGTTGTTGGCGAAATCATTGCCGGCCTTATTATCGGACCTTCACTGCTTAACCTTGTAGTTAAGGACGATTTTATTTCAGGTATGGCAGAAATCGGCGTAATTTTACTTATGTTCTCGGCAGGTTTGGGAACAGACCTTAAGGAACTTGTAAAAACAGGACCTGTTGCATTGTTGATTGCTTTGTCAGGTGTTGCTGTTCCTCTTGTAGGCGGTATGCTTGTTTATATGGGCTTTGGATTCGGTACTCCGGATACACGGCTTTACGAAGGCATATTTATGGGTACTGTTCTTGCGGCAACATCGGTTAGTATTACCGTACAGGCTCTTAAGGAAATGGGACATCTGAAAGGAAAGGTAGGCACAACGATACTTTCTGCTGCGATACTTGACGATATTATAGGTATTATTCTTCTTACCGTAGTTATCGGCTTCAAGAGCCCTGATGTTTCACCTGTTGATGTTTGCATCAAGACAATTCTTTTCTTTGTACTTGCAATTGTACTTGGTTTTGCACTTTACTTCCTCTTTAAATGGATCAGCAAGCACTGGCCTCATTCAAGAAGAATTCCGATTTTCGGACTTGTTCTTTGTTTTGCGGCAGCTTATTGTTCGGAAGAATTCTTTGGTATTGCCGATATTACAGGTGCTTATGTAGCAGGTATTATTCTTTGTAACATCAATGATGCTGGTTATATTGAAAGAAAAATGGACATCAGTTCATATATGATCTTCGGACCTATTTTCTTTGCAAGCATCGGTTTACAGACAAGTTTTGATAACTTTAATATGCAGATATTATGGTTCTCAATCGCACTTGTTGCTGTAGCTCTTGTAACCAAAATTATCGGCTGCGGCGGTATGGCAAAAATTTGCAAGTTCAATATGACGGATTCGCTTAAAATCGGTGTAGGTATGATGAACCGCGGTGAGGTTGCTCTTATTGTTGCGCAAAAGGGACTTGACGCAGGTCTTATGGACGCTAAGTTCTTTACAGCTGTAATCATTCTCATTATTGTTTCTTCAATTCTTACTCCTATCCTTTTGAAGGTCCTCTATGCAAAGTGGCCTGACAAAAAGGACAGTGTAATTGAAAACGAAAAGAAACTTGCTCAGGAAGGTGTAGGTGCTACTTACAATATTTCTGACAATGATTTCAAACATGATGAAAAATAATTTAATTATTACAAATTCAGCCGTACTCGTCAGAGTGCGGCTTATTTGTTGCCTCGTGTTTAAAATAATTATATTTACAATTATTTCAAAATGTTACAAAAATTTACTTGATTTGTAATCTAAATGCGAATTAAAATTCTGATATTGAATTATAATAGCATTTTTATTGTGCTTTTTAACAAAAAAGGGGAGGGATGCTAAACAAGGGGTTGATTTTTTCTTGAATATCTGCTATAATTATTACAAATTTGTTAATAAGTGTAATTTTGATGTAATTATTACACCTGACACAATTTGGAGGTAATACAATGCAGCGAAGTAAGAAAATTGCTTCTGTGCTGTTGAGTGTAACAATGCTTTCGGGTGCGTGCGCAGTCGCAGGCAGTACTACAGCTCATGCATCAGGCACAGGTGCAGGTCTTGCAGAGTGGGCGCTCAATGCATATTACAGCGGTTGGAGCTATGTTTACGGCGGAGCTACTCCGGGTACCGTAGATTGTTCCGGTCTTATTTATTCCTATTGCGGAGGCAACGCAAGAGGCGGAGATTCACAGCTGTATGCATCAAGCGCAAGTGGATATGTCAGCAACGGTATTCCACGAATACACGGACTCGGTCTTCATATGGATGGTCATGTCGGTGTATATATCGGCGACGGTATGGCAGTTGACGCAAGAAACGATGACGAAGATGTATGCTATGACACCGTAGATTATATGGGGTGGACACAGTGGTACAAGGTAGGCGCTATTGACTACATAGAAAACGGTTGGGAAGAGTTCAACGGTGATTATTATTACTATGAAAACGGCGAATACATTGTAGATACATCAAGAACAATTGACGGCACTACATATTACTTTGATTCAAAGGGCAGATCAAGCAATACTCCGTCAGATCCGTCTTCTTCAAATTCTTCCGACAATTCTTCTTCAAGTTCAGACAACAACTCTTCAAACAACACGGTTGACGATTCTTCAACTGACAGCGACAACAGCAGTTCGACTGAAGAGGTAAAAGAAGAAACACCTACAGAGCCTGTTCTTTACAGAAACGGCGATGAGGGTGACGAAGTAACGAAGATTCAGGAAAGACTTAAGGAGCTTGGCTACTATGATGGCGAAGTAAACGGTAAGTTTGACGATGCAACAGAGGCAGCTTACATTCAGTTCCAGCAGGCAGCAGGAGTAGATGTTGACGGTATTTCAGGTACAGACAGAGATATTCTTTACTCGGAAGATTGTCCTACCTATGCCGATGTTCAGGCAAAACTTGCTGAACAGACACCTACATATCAGTTGGGCGATCAGAGTAACTCAGTTCTCACAATTCAGAACAGACTTGCTATTCTCGGTTTCTTTAATGAAATAGCTACCGGCTACTTCGGAGAAACAACAGTACAAGCGGTTGAGGCATTCCAGCTTGCAAATAATCTTGAAGCTACAGGTATTGTGGATCAGGATACATATCAGGCAATGTTCTCGGCAACAGCACTTTCAAGCAACGGTTCCGTACTTGCTTCTACAGTAAGCTACACAGGTCCGTATGCAATGCCGCAGGTAGGTTCATCACAATTTGTTTTGCAGAATACACAAAATCAGGATTATACACATTCAGCCGCGGTTGTAGCGCAGGCTGCAAATAAGGTTACAAAGGCTGCACTTTCAAACACATCAGCCAATACACCTGCTATTATTTCGGCAGTTGTAAAGCGCAATCTTAATGTTGGTCTTTGGTTTGTGGTAGTTCTTGCTTTACTTTCGATTTTTGGCGGTGTATATATTATTAAAAATATTAAGGCTTCAAAAAAAGCCCGCCGTACAAGAGCGAGAAGCAAAAAAGCATATACAAGAGTAAAAAACGAGGCTCGTTACTGGTAAAAAATTAAGCCGTATCTTATGGTTGTCCATATGATACGGCTTTTGTATTGCAAAAAACTTTACAGTGTGGTATTATTAACATAGGAAGTGATTATTATGGATAAAGATTTAATTAAAAGAATAAATGAACTTGCAAAGAAAAAGAAAACACTCGGACTTAATGCCGAAGAACAGGCAGAACAGAAACAGCTTTATGCCGTGTATCTTGCTGAAATCAGAGAGCAGTTTGATAATACTCTCGATAATGTAAGTATTAAACAGGAGGACGGTTCGGTTGTTCCGTTTAAATCCGCCGCCAAAAAGAAAACAAAAGAAGATAATAAATTAGAATAATTTATATTTTATATCAATAATTAAAAATTTAGGTTCTATTCTAAATCCGGAATACTTTTTCAAAACAATCTTAACTGTGTGCTAAACCATAAATTAATTACAATTTTTGATAAAAAACAGGGTTGATTCTATTTTCTGAATCGACCCTGTAATTATTTTTATTAATCGTCAAGACAATTGTCAAGTCTTTCAATAATATTCTGCTTATCCATATGCTGACCGATAAATACAAGTTTGGTTTCACGGTCGCCGTATTTTTCATCCCAATGCTCTTCAATATCAGGATACTCTTTAAAGTATTTCTTCTGCTCGCTCTTAGGGAATGCGGCAAGCCATTTGCCGTTTTCTGTAGCGGTAATCTGTACGCCTGCCTGCTCAAATACATAGAGGTAATCTCTCTTGTCTTTATCGGAGAACCAAAGAATACCCTTTGCACGAACAACGCCCTTTGGCCAATTGTTTACAAATTCCTGTAATTTTTCCTGATTGAACGGACGGCGGCTGTGGTACACAAAAGTACAGATACCGTACTCTTCGTCATCGTCACCGTGATGGTGATGGTGGCAGCAGTGACCGTGCTCGTGGTCGCAGTGAGAGTGATCTTCGTCATCATGATGATGGTGATGCTCATGCTCGTCTTCATCGTGGTGATGATGGTGATGCTCATGCTCGTCCTCGTCGTGGTGATGATGTTCGTGTTCATCCTCATCATGATCGTGATGCTCGTTTTTCTCGTCTTCGTCCTTATCGTAAGCCTGTGCCCAACCTGCTGAACCCGCAGTTTCTTCAAAATCATAAAGATTTGTATTGAGAATGTCGCCAACGCTTACTTTACCGTAGTTAGCCTCAATAATTTTAGCCTTTGGCTGAAGAGTTCTAATCATAGCCTTAACTCTGCCGAGCTGCTCCTCATTTACCATATCAACTTTGTTGAGAATGATAGTAGAACAGAACTCAATCTGCTGAATAACAAGGCTTTCAATGTCTTCTTCGTCAACATCGTCTTTAAGAAGATTGTCGCCGCAGCCAAACTCTGTAGCCATTCTGAGAGCGTCAACAACAGTTACAATGTTGTCAAGACGGCAGATAGCAGGAGTGCCTTCCTCTTCGTCACCCTCAAGTACAGCAATAGACTGTGCAATAGGGAGCGGCTCGCAGATACCGCTTGCCTCAATGAGAATATAATCAAATTTACCTGACTTTACAAGTTCTGCAATCTGATTGATAAGGTCAACCTTAAGTGTACAGCAAATACAGCCGTTTGAAAGCGGAACAAGGTTGTCATCTTTTTGAGTAACAACGCCTGCTTTCTGAATAAGTTCAGCGTCAATATTAACTTCGCCTATATCATTTACGATAACGGCACATTTGTAGCCCTCCTGATTGCCGAGGACATGGTTGATAAGTGTAGTTTTACCGGAACCAAGATAACCTGTAAGAAGTGTTACAGGAATTGGAAGCTTTGGTTTTGCCATATATGTCATTTCCTTTCAAGAATAATTTTCTACGAATGGAATAATAGCACAACAGAATTATTTTGTCAAGTAGTTACGAGTTAGTTATGACTAATTAAGTTGATATTTTTACAATTATTAATAAAAATTACTATAATAAAAAGGAGAGAGGAAAGCCTCTCTCCATAATAATTATATCAGTTTTCCGGAACATTCGGAAGACCGTCAAAGCCTTTCTGGAGTTCCTCGTCTGTCGGAATATAGTCACTCATAAGACCGTCGTTAAACTTCTCATATGCAAGCATATCGAAGTAGCCTGTACCTGTAAGACCAAAGAGAATAGTTTTTTCTTCGCCTGTTTCTTTACATTTGAGAGCCTCATCAATTGCAACTCTGATTGCATGGCTGCTTTCCGGAGCAGGGAGAATACCCTCAACTCTTGCAAATTGTTCTGCGGCAGCAAATACAGATGTCTGCTCAACAGAAGTAGCCTCCATAAGACCGTCGTGGTAAAGCTGTGAAAGTGTGCTGCTCATACCGTGGTAACGAAGTCCGCCGGCATGGTTAGCGGACGGAATAAATCCGCTGCCGAGTGTGTACATCTTAGAGAGCGGGCAAACCTTGCCGGTATCGCAGAAGTCATATGCAAACTTACCTCTTGTCAAGCTTGGGCAAGATGCAGGTTCAACGGCAATAATTCTGTAATCAGCCTCACCTCTTAATTTTTCGCCTACGAACGGAGATATAAGACCGCCAAGGTTAGAACCGCCGCCGGCACAACCGATAATGATGTCAGGCTTAACATCGTATTTATCAAGAGCTTTTTTAGCCTCAAGACCGATAACCGACTGGTGAAGAAGTACCTGATTGAGCACACTGCCGAGTACATAACGGTATCCTTCTGTAGAAGTTGCAACTTCTACAGCCTCGGAAATTGCACAGCCAAGACTGCCTGTTGTGCCCGGGTGCTCCTTAAGAATTTTTCTGCCGACTGCAGTATCTGTAGACGGGGAAGGAGTAACACTTGCACCGTATGTTCTCATAACTTCTCTTCTGAATGGCTTTTGTTCGTAAGATACTTTTACCATATATACCTTACAATCAAGACCGAAGTAAGAACAAGCCATTGAAAGGGCGGTACCCCACTGGCCTGCGCCTGTTTCTGTTGTAACGCCTTTAAGACCCTGCTTTTTAGCATAATAAGCCTGTGCGATGGCAGAGTTTAATTTATGACTGCCGCTTGTATTGTTACCCTCAAACTTATAGTAAATCTTAGCAGGAGTACTGAGAGCTTTTTCAAGGAAATATGCTCTGATAAGCGGGGACGGACGGTACATTTTATAGAAATCCTGAATTTCCTGCGGAATATCTATGTATGCGTCTGTATCGTTAAGTTCCTGTGCTACGAGTTCTTTACAGAAAACAGGATAAAGCTCCTCTGCTGTCATTGGTTTTAATGTAGCAGGGTTAAGAAGAGGAGCAGGCTTGTTTTTCATATCTGCACGAACATTATACCATTGAGTAGGTATTTCACTTTCGTCAAGATAAATTTTATATGGAATCTTTGTATTTTCCATTGGTTTCAGCCTCCTAAATATCAATATTTATAATATTATAACATATTATTTGCCTCTTGTCATCACTTTTTATAGAAAATATTATTTCATAACATAATTAAAATAATTTTTTACGGGTATTTTACAAATAGGAGGTAAATAGCTTTACAAAAATTAACTAAACTAAGAGCGTACTCAAAAGAAGTACGATAATTATTTGAGGAGATTATATTTATGAAAAAAACAAGTACAAAATTATTATCGGTATTAGCAGCAGGCGTAATTATGGCAAGTGCATTTGCAGGCTGCGGCGGCAATTCTTCATCAACAGCATCAGGCGACAACTCAAGCAATGCCGGTTCATCAAACACAAGTGCTTTTGATACAAGCAAATCACTTTCTGTTATTACAAGAGAGCAGGGCTCCGGTACTCGTGATGCTTTCGTAGAGCTTACAGGTGTTCTTGTTAAAGACGGTGACACAAAGAAAGATACGACAAGAACAGATGCAGTTACAGTAAACGGTACTGAGGCTGTTATTACTAATGTAAAGGGCAATGACGCAGCAATCGGTTACATTTCACTCGGTTCACTCAACGACAGCGTTAAGGCTCTTAAGGTTGAAGATGTTGAGGCAACAGCAGAAAATGTAAAATCAGGCGAATACAAAATCAGCCGTCCGTTCAACATTGCTTATAAGGGCGACTTAAGCGGTCTTGCTAAGGATTTTGTAGATTATATCTTAAGCTCAGACGGTCAGGCAGTAATTTCTAAAGAGGGTTATGTTCCGGTATCTGAAAACGCAGCATATGCAGGAACAAAGCCAGAGGGCAAAATTACAGTAGCAGGTTCAACTTCAGTATCACCTGTAATGGAAAAACTCATCGAGGCTTACAAGCAGGTAAATACAAAGGCAGAAATCGAACTCCAGACATCAGACTCTTCGGCAGGTATGCAGTCTGCACTTGAGGGTACTTGTGACATCGGTATGGCATCAAGAGAGCTTAAAGATACAGAAACAGCTCTTACATCAACAACAATTGCAAAAGACGGTATTGCGGTAATCGTAAATACAAACAATACTACAGAAAATCTCACAATGGATCAGGTAAAAGCTATCTATACAGGCGAAGCTAAGGTTTGGAGCGATATAACTAAATGAGATTAAACAATATTAAAGAAAGGGCTATGCAGGGAGTTTTCTTCCTGACAGCCCTTGCAAGCATAGCGGCAGTTGTGCTTATATGTATTTTCCTTTTCTACAACGGTGTTCCGGCAATGGCAGAAATCGGATTTTTTAATTTTATAGGCGGCTCTGAATGGGCACCTACAAATGTTCCGGCTAGCTACGGCATCTTTACAATGATTATCGGTAGTATCTATGTTACGGCAGGCGCTGTTGTAATCGGTGTGCCGATCGGAATTTTAACAGCGGTTTTCCTTGCTCGCTTTTGTCCGAAACCGTTATATAAGGTTATAAAACCCGCAACAGAATTACTCGCAGGTATTCCGTCAATCGTTTACGGCTTTTTCGGACTTATGGTAATTGTACCGTTTATTCGTGAAAATTTCGGCGGCGACGGCTCAAGCCTGCTTGCAGCGTCAATAGTGCTTGGCATTATGATTTTGCCTACAATAATCGGTGTGTCGGAATCGGCAATCCGTGCGGTGCCCGAAAATTACTACGAGGGTGCATTGGCACTCGGCGCAACAAGAGAGAGAAGTGTGTTTAAAACTATGCTTCCTGCCGCAAAGTCGGGTATTCTTGCAGGTGTTGTGCTTGGCATAGGCAGAGCAATCGGCGAAACTATGGCGGTTATCCTGATTGCAGGCAACCAGGTACAGATTCCTACATCACTTACGGACGGTGTAAGAACGCTTACAGCAAATATTGTACTTGAGATGGGTTACTCAACGGGACTTCACAGACAGGCACTTATAGCAACAGGTGTAGTTTTGTTTGTGTTCATATTAATTATTACACTTTCAATGCAGGCAATTAAGAGCAGGAGTGAAAAGAATGGCTGATAACAATGAAATAAAGGCAATCAATAAAACAGGATTTGCCCAAAGATTAAGAGAATATAAAAGAAAGCCGCTCTCACTTGTTTTGTTTATATTGGTTGTACTTGCAGCGGCATTATCGGTACTTGCACTCATATTTTTGATTGTTTATATACTTGTAATGGGTATTCCGCACATTACTCCGGAGCTGTTTGCATGGGAATATAACAGTGATAATGTATCCTGTATGCCTGCAATTATCAATACTATTATAGTTACTTTGCTTACCTTGGTAATTGCCGTACCGTTTGGCGTAGGTGCTGCGATTTACCTTGCGGAATATGCAAAAAGGGGCAACAAGTTTGTAAAACTTATCAGAACTATGGCAGAAACTCTTTCGGGTATTCCGTCGATTGTTTACGGTTTGTTCGGTATGTTATTCTTTGTAACTACTTTGCAGTGGCGACTTTCATTGCTTGCAGGTTCTTTTACACTTGCAATTATGGTATTACCGACAATTATGAGAACTACAGAGGAAGCTTTGCTTTCTGTTCCCGACTCGTACCGAGAGGGCAGTTACGGACTTGGCGCAGGCAAGCTGAGAACAATTATAAGAATAATTCTTCCGAGTGCAATGCCGGGTATTCTTGCAGGTATAATTCTTGCAGTCGGCAGAATAGTCGGAGAAACGGCGGCTCTTTTATATACATCGGGTTCGGCGTCGGGTCTTGCAAAAGGTCTTATGTCTTCGGGCAGAACGCTTGCTATTCATATGTATGTACTTGCAAACGAGGGATTGCATACAGATCAGGCTTGGGCAACAGCGGTTGTATTGCTTGTGCTTGTACTTTTAATAAATACGCTTTCGGCATTTATCGCCAAAAAGCTTACAAGTAAAAATAAGTAAGAGTGGAAGGAAAATAAATGGATAAGTTTACAATTAAGGATATGAACCTGTATTACGGCAAATTTCACGCATTAAAGTCTGTAAACTTTAATATGGAGGCAAACCGTATTACAGCTTTTATCGGCCCGTCGGGCTGCGGTAAATCAACGCTCCTGAAATCACTTAACAGAATGAATGATTTGGTTGAGGGTTGTAAAATTACAGGTGATATCCGTCTTGATAACGAGGATATTTACGGCAAAAATATGGATGTAAATGTTCTCAGAAAAAGAGTGGGTATGGTTTTTCAAAAAGCAAATCCGTTTCCTATGAGCGTGTATGATAACATAGCTTTCGGTCCGAGAACACACGGTATAAGAAGCAGAAGAGAGCTTGATGAAATCGTAGAGCAGTCTTTGAAAGATGCCGCTATCTGGGATGAACTTAAGGACAGACTTAAAAAGAGCGCACTCGGCCTTTCGGGCGGTCAGCAGCAGCGTCTTTGCATTGCAAGAGCGCTTGCGGTAAAGCCTGAAGTTTTACTTATGGACGAGGCAACATCTGCACTTGACCCTATTTCCACAGGTAAAATCGAGGAACTCTGTATGAAGCTTAAAGATAAATATACCATTATTATGGTTACACATAATATGCAGCAGGCAATGAGAATTGCTGATAATACGGCATTCTTCCTGCTTGGCGAAATGATTGAATGCACTGATACGGCTACCTTGTTTTCTACTCCAAAGGATAAGCGTACAGAGGAATACATTACAGGAAGGTTCGGCTAATGAGAGAGTATTTTGATTTGGAATTAAAAGCACTTAACGATAAACTCATTGAAATGGGCGCTTTGGTTGAAGGTGCAATAAAAAATACGATAACCATTATTACAAACGGTGAATACGATAAACTTGAAACATCAAGAATTATTGAAGAAAAAATCAATACGATGGAGAGAGAAATACAAAACTATTGTTTAAATCTCCTCCTTTTACAGTCGCCTGTTGCAGGTGACTTAAGAACGGTATCTGCGGCTCTTAAGATGATTACCGACCTTGAAAGAATCGGCGATCAGGCTATTGACATTGCGGAAATGTCAACTTATTTGAAAGACTGCGAAAATATTTATTCAATGACTCATCTTTCTGAAATGGCAGAGCGTTCTTCAAATATGGTAACAACGGCTATTGACGCTTTTGTTAAAAAAGACTTGAAACTTGCAAAGACCGTAGCTACTATGGACGACGCAATTGATGACCTTTTCAATAAGGTAAAACAAGAGGTTATCGATATTATAAACGCAAACAAAGAACTTGATCAGCAGGCTATAGATGTTTTGCTTATTGCAAAGTATTTTGAAAAAATCGGCGACCACGCAGAGAACATCGGTGAATGGGTTGTGTTTTCAATTACAGGAAAGACAGTATAACCTTTGATGATTTTTGTTGCAAATCAAGACTATTGTGATATAATTAGGTTTAAGGCGGAAGTATGTCTGCCTTAAATCTATATCGGGGAGTTAGAATTATATGTTAATTTATATTGTAGAAGACGATACAGACATCAGGGAGCTTGAAACCTACGCACTGAAAAACAGCGGTTATGAGGTTAAAAGCTTTGGAGAAAGCAAGAGTTTTTTTAAAGCGTGTGCGGAAATAAAGCCGCAGCTTGTTATTCTTGATGTAATGCTTCCCGATTTTGACGGATTGTCTGTACTTGAAAAATTAAGAAAAGACAAGTCTACAAAAAATATTCCGGTTATTCTTGTTACCGCAAAGTCAAGTGAGATGGATAAGGTAAAAGGACTTGATATGGGTGCCGACGATTACCTTACAAAGCCGTTCTCCGTACTTGAACTTATTTCAAGAGTAAGGGCAATTTTAAGACGCTGTACGGTAGAAGAAAAGCCCGAAACCGTGGAACTTGGCGGAATTGTTCTTGACGATTCAAAGCATATTGTAACTTCAAACGGAGAACAGTGCAGCCTTACATATAAGGAGTACGAATTGCTAAAATACCTGCTTAACAATAAAGGTATGGCACTCACAAGAGAGAACATTATTATTAATGTTTGGGGTTACGATTTTGAGGGAGAGAGCCGTACGGTTGATATGCACATTACAACTCTAAGACAAAAACTCGGAGAATGCGGCAATCTTATTAAAACCGTGCGTAATGTAGGATACAAGGCAGGAGAATGATAAATGAAACTAAGAAAAATTCTTTTAAAGAGATTTATAATCACCGCTGGTGTATCCATTCTTTTGACGGCTGTTTTTTCAACAGCCGCTTTCTGGTTTATTTTTTCTTCTTCGGAAAAAACAACATTAAAAGATTATACAAATATAGCCGCAAATCTTTATAATAAAAACAGCAGCTATGAATTGCTGCACGATTTAAGTTCATCACGAATAAGAGTTACATTGCTCGACGGCAACGGAAATGTTCTTTTGGAAAGCGATGACGGCGTTGATGTTACAAAAATGGGAAATCACTCCAATCGTCCCGAATTTATAAATGCAATGAAAAACGGATACGGCGATGACAGCAGAAAATCAGAAACACTCGGCAATGTTACATATTATTATGCTGTAAAAACTTCAAACGGAAATGTTTTGCGATTGTCTGAAACTATGGAAAACGGCTACTCCATTTTTATGCACCTTGTTCCGATTTTGTTTGCCGTAATAATTATTGTATTTATTCTTTGCTGTGTGCTTTCAAAAAGGTCAACGAAAAAAATTATTGCGCCTATAGAAAATCTCGAAAGCAATGTTGACGGCAATCAATATGAAGAATTAAGTTCAATTTCCCGCACCATTTCAAGTCAGCAAAAGCAGATTAACAAGCAGGTTTCACGCTTACAGCTTGAAAAAGACAGAATAGACACGCTTATTCAAAATATGTCCGAGGGCTTTATAATGCTTGATATGGATAAGAATATGCTTATGTGTAATCATTCCGCTTCAAAATATCTCGGCACGGATTCAGAGGGCACTGTTGGCGAAAGTCTTATTTCATTTTCACGCAATGAGGTTTTGTGCGAATGTGTTGACAAGGCTTTCAGCGGTGAACGCAGCAGTAATGAAGGCAATATAAACGGCAGAGTATTGCAGATAATTGCAAGTCCGGTGTATTCCAACAGCGAACAAAAAGGTGTAATCTGTCTTATAATTGATATTTCGGCTAAACGAAAAGCCGAAAAAATGAGGCGTGAATTTACCGCAAATGTTACCCACGAGTTAAAAACTCCGCTCACTTCAATTTCGGGTTATGCGGAAATTATAGAAAGCGGAATTGTTGCACCGGAAGATATTGAAAGATTTGCCGGAAAAATTCACAAAGAATCAGGCAGACTGCTTTCTTTGATTGGCGATATTATAGAGCTTTCCGAACTTGACGAAAACACAAGACCCGTAAATTACGATAAGGTCGATTTGTCGGGACTTTCAAGAGAGGTAGCGGAAGATTTACATACAAATGCAAATAAACACGAGGTTGTCATTAAAGTTAATGCGGAAGATAAAATTTTAATAAACGGCAATCGTAACCAACTTTATGAACTTGTTTATAACCTTTGTGACAATGCGATAAGATATAACCGCAAGGGCGGAAATGTTACCGTTACTGTTAAAAAAGAGGACGAAAACGCCGTTCTCAGTGTTGCGGATACGGGAATTGGTATTCCGTTAAAACATCAAAAACGAGTTTTTGAGCGCTTTTACAGAGTTGACAAAAGCCGTTCTAAAGAAACCGGCGGTACAGGTCTTGGACTTGCAATTGTAAAACATATTGCCGAAAGACATGACGGTACTATTACATTAAAGAGTAATGAAAACGGTACGGTATTTACATTTAAAGTAAAAGCATTGTAAAAATTATAAAATGTACTTTTAGCAAAATTAAATATTAATATTTAATATTACGGCTGCGTCTTGTTTAAGTCTTACTTATAAACAGGGCGCAGTTGTTGTTGTGTAAAAAACTTTACATAGATTTTACAAATGCAAAATAAAACTTTGACTTAATACTAATATCATTACAAAGGAAAAGGAGAGTTTAGGGATATGGATATTTTTTCGATTCTTCAGCTGTTGAGTGGCTTGGCACTCTTTTTGTATGGTATGAATACAATGGGTGACGGCCTTGAAAAATTCTCGGGCGGTAAACTTGAAAAAACTCTTGAAAAAATGACTAACAATACTTTCAAGGGATTTTTGCTCGGTGCAGCCGTTACAGCTGTTATACAGTCATCATCCGCTACTACGGTTATGGTAGTCGGCTTTGTAAACTCCGGTATTATGAAGCTAAGACAGGCAATAGGAATTATTATGGGTGCTAATGTCGGCACAACAGTTACAGCGTGGATTTTAAGCCTCTCGGGTATTGAGGGCGACAGCGTATTTATGCAACTGCTTAAACCGACATCTTTTTCTGCTGTTTTCGCTTTTATAGGCATAATTCTTATTATGTTTACAAAGAGCGACAGTAAGAAAAACCTTGCGTCCATTCTTTTGGGATTTGCAATTTTAATGTTCGGTATGGATTCTATGAGTTCTGCGGTAGCACCTCTTTCTGACGATCCTAACTTTGCAAATCTTCTTACAGTCTTTAATAACCCTGTATTCGGTATTATTGCAGGTGCATTGCTTACAGCAATTATCCAGAGTTCAAGCGCATCGGTCGGAATATTGCAGGCACTTTCAAAAACAGGTGCGATTACATACTCAATGGCAATTCCGATTGTAATGGGTCAGAATATAGGTACTTGCGTAACTGCCTTGATTTCTTGTATAGGTGCAAAGAAAAACGCTAAGCGTGCTGCTTTGGTACACCTTTATTTTAATATTATAGGTACACTTGTAATTTGTGCGCTGTTCTACGGTTCAAATTTAATATTCCAATACGGATTCCTGGACGATGTAGTTGCCGAGGCAAATATCGCTGTTATCCATACAGCATTTAACATTGCAGCAACAGCTATGTTACTTCCTTTTACACGTCAGCTTGAAAAACTCGCTTGCCTTACAATTAAGGATACGGAAGAAGAAAGTGAAACACCATTCCTCGACGAGCGTTTCCTCAACACACCTTCACTTGCAACAGACCGTGCTTTAAATGTTACGGAAAAAATGGCAAGACTTTCGGAGGGTACACTTCTCGGCGCACTTGAAATGGTTGGTAATTATAACGAAAAAGCGGCTGACACCCTTTCTGAAAACGAAGACACAATTGATATGTACGAAGATGTAATTTCGACATATCTTGTAAAACTAAGTCAGAAAAATCTTTCTGAAAACGACAGTAAAAGTGTTCAGAGAGTTTTGCACGGTATAGGTGATTTCGAGAGAATCAGCGACCACGCAATGAATATTGTCGGTGCCGCAAAAGAAATTGAGGAGAAAAAAGCGGTTTTCTCCGAAGGGGCTATGGCGGGTCTTAATGTTATGATGGACGCTATAAAAGAGATTATAAATAATGCAACGCTTGCATTTATCAATAACGATGTAAAACTTGCGGCGAAAGTTGAACCTCTTGAACAGGTTATTGACCGCATCAGAGATAAACTTAAAGAGGCTCATGTTAAGCGTCTTACAAACGGCGAATGTACAATAGAACTCGGATTTATTTTCTCTGACCTTATTACAAGTATGGAAAGAGTTTCCGACCATTGTTCAAACATTGCGGTCGGTGTTATTGAAATCAACAACAACGGCTACGATGCACACGAATATTTGCACGAACTTAAAAATTCCGATGATATTCAGTACAACGCAGACTATAAGGAATACAAGAAAAAATATGCACTTCCCGCAGCTGCTTTGAAAAAATAATTTATTTAACCCACAGCAAATTTCAGCTGTGGGTTTTTTATTATGCAGATGACAAAATGCGAATTTTGTGTTATTATATATTATTATGATTATTGTTGAATAGGAGTAGATTAGTTTGGCAAAAGCGGTCCCGCTTTTTAGCGGCAGTAAAGGTAACAGTTATTTTCTGGGTACGGCAACACAGGGCGTGCTGATAGACGCAGGTCGTTCATGCAAACAGATTGAAAATGCATTACTTACAAATTCAATAGATCCACGCATAATAGGTGCGGTATTTATTACCCACGAGCATACAGACCATTGCAGTGCCGTAAAAGTGCTTGCATCACGCTATAATTTTAAGGTGTATGCAAGTCAGGGTACACTTGAGGCGCTTGAAAGGGCAAATCGTCTGGATAAACGCTTTGAAACCGAGGTTATCGAAAACGAAGTTGCGGTAGGCGATATGCTTATTAAAAGAATTGATACTCCGCACGATGCCGCAGAGAGCTGTTGCTACAGTGTTACGCTTGCAGACGGAAAGACTGCCACAATAGCAACTGATATGGGATATATGACCGATGATGTAAGAAATGCCGTTGCACACAGCAATTTTGCGGTTATTGAGTCAAACCACGATGTTGATATGCTGAAAAACGGCCCGTATCCGTTTGTACTCAAAAAGCGAATACTCTCTAAATACGGTCATTTGTCTAATCCCGATTGTGCCGCCGAGCTTGCGGGACTTGTGCAGTCAGGTACTTTAAGACTTATGCTCGGCCACTTAAGTGAGCAAAATAATACTCCGTCAATAGCGCTTAATACAGCTGTAAACGAACTTTCAAAGTACGGAATGAATAGGGGAATAGATTATACTCTCGATGTAGCGCCCGTAGAAACTAATGCTAAATCGGTAATTTTTTAATGGTGAAAGATGATTAGAATAAATATAATTTGTATAGGAAAAATTAAAGAGAAATATTTTACAGACGCAATTTCCGAATACGCAAAACGACTTACTGCCTTTTGTAAATTTGCGGTAGTTGAACTTGCGGAAGAAAAAATAAGAAATAACAATCCGAACGGGGCTGAAATTTCAGAGGTAATTGAGGCAGAGGGAGAGAGAATACTTAAGAAAATCGGTGCAGGTGATTATGCAGTGGCAATGTGCATCGAGGGCAAACAGCTTTCAAGCGAAGAACTTTCTGGAATGCTCGACAATGCGGCAATTACAGGAAAAAGTACGGTGGATTTTATTATCGGCGGAAGTTACGGACTTAGCAATAAGGTGAAAAACAGAGCAGATTTCAAACTTTCTATGAGTAAAATGACATTTCCTCATCAGATGGCAAGAATGGTACTGTCGGAACAGATTTACCGTGCGTTTGAAATTTCTACCAACGGCAAATATCATAAATAGAGGTAAAAGATGGCTTTAGACGGAATTTTTTTAAGATATATAAAACACGAAATAGAAACCGAGGCGCTCGGTGCCAGGGTATCGCAGATTTATCAGCCGAACAGAGATGAACTTGTATTTGCGATGCGTACCTTTAACGGCAATAAAAAACTTTTGCTTTCGGCAAGGGCAAATTCACCGAGGGTGCATTTTTGCGGCAATACACCTGAAAATCCCGCTTCACCGCCTATGTTTTGTATGCTTTTGCGTAAGCGTATCGGCGGCGGAAAGCTGGTTGCGGTTCGTCAACAGGAATGCGACAGAGTGCTGTTCCTTGATTTTGAGTGTGTAAACGAACTTGGTGATACCGTTCTAATAACAGTAGTTTGCGAAATTATGGGAATGTACAGCAATATTATTATTGTGGATTCAAACGGAGTAATTATTGATTCCCTCAAGCGTGTTGACCTGACTATGAGCAGCCGTAGACTTGTGCTTCCAAATATAAAATACGAACTTCCCGAGGCGCAGGATAAACTTTCAATTCTTAAACATTCGGCAGAAGAAATAGCGGAAAAAACAGTTGATTTTGACGGCGAAATGATGCTTAACAAGGCACTGCTAAGGGCAATTCAAGGTGTATCGCCTCTTGTGTGCAGAGAACTTGAGTACAGAGTGGGCGAGGGCACAACTACCCGTATGGATAAACAGCATTATGACAGACTTGTTGATGTGCTCAATAATTTGTATGTAAATGTTAATAAATATGCAGGCAAACCGTGTATGGTTATAAGAGATGACGGCAAGCCGATTGATTTTACATTTACAGATATTGAGCAATACGGAAATTTTGCTCAAATAAAGCATTTTGACACATATTCACAACTTCTTGACAGTTTTTACGAAACCAGAGATTCAAGAGAGAGAATGAGGGTCAAATCTCAAGACCTTACAAAAATGCTTGTTAATTTAAGCGAAAGAATTTCCCGTAAACTTGCAAAGCAAAAGATTGAACTTAAAGAATGTGCAAATCGTGAACAGCTTAGAATAAACGGCGATTTGTTGCAGGCAAATCTCTACCGTATTGAGCGTGGCGCATCTTTTGCGGAAGTGGAAAATTTTTACGATGAAAATATGTCGCTTATCCGCATAAAACTCAATCCTGCAATTTCTCCGGCAGCAAATGCTCAAAAATATTATAAAGATTATCAAAAAGCGAAAAATGCAGAGCATATTTTGACCGAACAGATTGAGAAAGGCAGGTCAGAGCTTGAATACATTGATTCTGTACTTGATACGGTAAGCCGTGCGGAGAGTGAGCGTGAACTTGCGCAGATAAGGGAAGAGCTTACCGAGCAGGGATATTTACGCAAACAAAAGGGTAAGCAAAGACCGCAGGCGGCACTGCCGCCGCTTGAATTTACTTCAAGTGACGGATTTAAAATTTTGGTAGGCAGAAACAATACTCAAAATGATAAACTTACATTAAAAATTGCAAATAAAAATGATATGTGGCTGCACACAAAAGATATTCACGGTTCGCATACAGTTGTTTTTGCGGAAGGCAGAGAAATTAGCGATACCGCAATTTTAGAGGCGGCACAGCTTGCCGCATATTACAGTAAAGCAAGAGAAAGCAGTCAAGTGCCTGTAGATTACACGCTTGTGCGTTATGTAAGCAAGCCAAGCGGTGCAAGACCGGGTATGGTTATTTATGTAAATAACAAAACTGTTTATGTCACACCGAAAGCAAATATTTCCAAATAAAAGACTCGGCAATCTTTACGGTTGCCGAGCTTTTTGCTGTCAGTCAATATAATCAAGATATTTTAAGAACCGTTTTGCGGCAAGGGAGGCGGTCTTTTTGCCTTTCAGTCCGACATTTTCAAATAATTTGATTTCTTTCAATACTTGAAAAAATATTTACAGTGTGCTAAAATATTCTTGTAAATTTGGACAAGGAAGTTCGGCAGGACTTTCTTGTCTTTTTTATTGGAGGTAATAGGTATGAAAAAGCCGTTAATAGGTGTTGTTCCGCTTTGGGACTCTGAAAAAAACTGCTATTGGATGTTGCCAAACTATATGCAAGGAATTGAAAAATCGGGCGGTATTCCCGTTATGTTGCCTTTAACCGAGGATGAAGAGATTATAAAACAGCTTGTAAATACTTGTGACGGATTTCTTTTTACAGGCGGACAGGATGTTGACCCCAAAATTTATAACGAAGTGAGAACAAAGCAGTGCGGAGAAAGCTGTACGCAAAGAGATAATATGGAAACAGAGCTTTTTCGTCTGGCTTATGAAAAAGACAAGTCAATCTTAGGCATTTGCCGTGGCATACAGTTTATTAATGCTGTTATGGGCGGTACGCTGTATCGGGATTTACAAACAGAGCATCCTACCTATACCGTGCATCATCAGCCGCACCCGTATGATAAACCTATTCACAGTGTAAAAATAATGAAAAATTCGCCTTTACATAAATTGTTGAATACAGATGCCTTAGAGGTTACAAGCCTGCACCATCAGGCAGTAAAAGATATTGCACCGAATCTTGAGTGTATGGCGGTTTCGGAGGACGGACTTATAGAGGCGCTGTTTGCACCCGACAAAAAATTTGTATGGGCGGTGCAGTGGCACCCGGAGTATTCTTTCTTTACAGATGAAAACAGCAGAAAAATATTTAAAAAATTTACAGACAGTGTTAGTTGATACCTAAATATATTTTAAAGCCTTGCCTTGTGCAGGGCTTTTTTACTGTCCGAAACTTTACAATCTTTTACAAGAGTGATAAAAGAATATGACTGTATTATAAAATTACGGTGTTAGAATATCGTCAGAAAAGGGGAAGAAAAATGGAAGATAAAAGTAAAAACTCAAAAGTTTTGGTAATTGTTCTTATTGCGGTTATAGCAATTCTTGCTGCAGTAGGCATTACTATGGGTGTGTTGCTGATTAATAACAACAGCTCACAAACACAGGATACGGCAAAGCAGCAGGGCGTTGTGTTTGACAGTGACGCATCGCATTACGAACAGGAAGTTTCAAATGCGGGCGGCGCTGAACAGGGAATTAAAATTCCGGGTTATCCCGATATGACAATCTCAAGTGAAAGCACAGACTTTCCTATCACTCTTTTAAATCCCGAGGAAAATCCGTGTAATTTTAAATTTACGCTTTCTTTGCAGGAAACAGGTGAAACACTTTGCACTACAGACCTTGTAAAACCGGGTGATGCAATTAAGGGCGTAACTCTTGACAAAACGATTGAAAAAGGTACATACACTTTAATAATTAATATTTCAACATATTCTGTTGACAGCAATTCACAAATGAACGGCGCACAGGTTAAGAGTACGCTTACAGTTGAATGACAATAATCCCTTATGGGTTTATCATATATAAACAGCTGTCAATTTGGCGGCAAGGACATTAGAATTTGAAAATCTAAGGAGAAGAAAATTTATGAAAATCAATGCAAAAAGAATTACAGCAGTATTAATGGCAGCAGCTATGAGCGTATGCGCTACAACAGCAGCATTTGCGGCATCTACAACAGACACTCCGGTTGTTGACGAAAACCACGCAGCAGCAGACTTCCAGCAGAAAATTACATATTCAAAAAGTGAATCGGAAATCGTACCCGCTTACACTGTTTCTATCCCTCTCACAGCAGAACTTCAAAAAGAATCATCAACACTTTCATATTCACTTGCACTTGAAAATGATACAGCCTTTGTTACAAGCGGCAAAAAAGTAAGCGTAAAGATTGAGAGCGCAGGTTACTCCGGCAATCTTCACACTCTTGCAGTATGGGATTCAAGAAATCTTCAGGAGGCTGAATATGTAATCTACAATTCAGACGCTTTTGCAAATCCTACTTACTACACAATCGGTGACGAGATTGCTTCTTGGGACGGCTCAAACTTCGGTACAATCACAAGAAAAATCAAACTTAAAGACTACTATAGCGTAGGTGCCGGCAACTATAACGGTGTAATTAACTACACAGTATCTCTTGAGGACAAATAAGATAAATAAAACTCGAGGTTAATTATGAAAAAAACCGTTATTACCGTAGTTTTAGCTTTATGTGTTATTTCGACAGTTTGCTGCGCATATGCAGCGGCTGCCGAAAGTGCAAAAACAGATGTAAATCTTACAATCGAAGAAACAACCACACAATTCACTACAGTTCAGACTGCAGCACAAACAACAGAAAATCAAAACACAGTTGTAGAAAATGATACTAACACAATCAAAACAGGCGCAATTGTAAGTTACACAACTGTTGTAACAGTATTTTTAATGCTCACAGCGACAGTATCATTTTTCTGGTTCTATAAAAAGAAAAGATTATTATGTAAGGAGTAACAATATGAAGAAGTTTTTATCAATCGCAGCAGCACTTGCTATGATTACAGTAACAGCCATATCGGTTTCGGCAGCAGAGGTTACACCTCAGACAGAAGAAAATGCAAGCACTTCTTTCTCTTACGAGTATAAATTTGACCCGTCATACACAGTAATAATTCCTTCACAGGTAACTCTTACAACAGAGGGTACACCTGTAGAAATAAAAGCTGAAAATGTCGCAAATCTTGACGGAAAAAAGGTATCGGTTACTATTGCAGGTACGGATTATTTCAGAAATCAGATGGTACTTCAAGGCGAAAGCGATAAAGCGGCAAAGCCTACACTTCGTTATCAGTTTATTATGCCTGATGAAAGCGTTGTGGAAACCACGGGAGGTAAGGATCAGGTCAACGGTGTAGAGCTTGCTTCCTTTACCGAGGACGGCTCAACAACATTTACGGTAAAGCCTGTTCTCAACAATCCTTCAACACCAAAGGGTGTTAAGTATTCGGGTACAATGACTTATGCGGTAGCTCTTACCGACGCTGAATAATTTACCTACACGCTGAAAAAGTTATCTAAACTTTTCCTTCCCTTACAGCAGATCGTTACACTACAGTAGCGGTCTGTTTTTATTTATAATATCTTTAATTTTCTAAAAAAGTATATTACTATTGGAAATTTAATAATTAATAGTCTTTTCCTTCTATTAATACCGCTCCGTCATCAATTTTGTAATGTTCGGAAACCTCAAGGGTATTTGCAACCCATAAAGCAACATCTCCTGAAGAAATCTCGTTGCTATCATCAAAAGCTCCGCATACGGAAAAGTCGTCATCACGGTAGCAATTAATAGCTTTGTAGGTTTTATCTATAATTACATAGGAATATTCTACCGCAATAATCTTTCCGTTCTTACCGTTATATTCACTGAAAGTAAAATCAGTTGCCCATTTTTTATCATTCCATGACTCTGGCATTGTAACATCCGGTGTACTTATACCGTCAACAAGTATATTAAAGTAATCCATAATGCTTTCAGGAGTTTCAAAAGTAACGTCCGGGAAACTGTCTATTACCTTCCCTATATTTATATATTCAATGTTATCGCAAATTAAATCTTTAATACCATCATATTTGCCACTAAATAAATCTTTATAAGCTTGTTTATATTTGTCATCTATTGGCATTAGTGATGGAATGATATAGTTATCTATACTTAATTTGTAGGGAGAAATATTTTCGCTGGCATTTGTTTTGTTTGCATCAGGACTAAAACAAGCAATAGATGTATAATTCTGAGCGTATAATTTCCAGTTTGAAGGAATATCAAGTGAAAAAGTTATATAATCACCTTCGCTGTTTTCCGTCACAGTTTTTGTTTCTATATCAGGCTTAATAATTGTATTGTTCTGCTGACAGCCTACAAGCAAAATCATAAGTACGATGGATATTATTGCTGATAAGATTTTGTATTTCATTTGTATGCTCCTATTCCTATTATATATTTTAACTGGAAATTATTTGAGATTTTTTGATTTTATGCATTTAATATTACTAAATTGTGATATTTATTATACTTCTTGTATTGCTTTTTGTAAAGTAATAATAAAAATAAATTTCAAACTTAATTAAAGTAATAAATGTAAGTATATCAGGACTTATGCAAAGTTACATCAGAAGGAGAAGCCAAATGAAAGTATTTCTCTATATCCGCGTTGACTGTGCGGATCAGCTTGCAGCGGCAAATCAGCGTGAAGAGCTGGAACGCTAACGATACTCCTACAACAGTTGAACTGACCTTTGTAAACGGCAACAAGCAGTATACCGTGAAACGCAATCCCGAGTATGAAAGGAAAAAGGCGAGAGGAAACGGTTTTACAAAACAATCGGCAGGCGGTATTAAAATGGAAACAATGTTTGTTGACGAAGGATTCGGTTCGCTTGATGAAGAAACTTTAAGACAGGCAATGCAAGCACTGTCGGGACTTTCGGAAAATAACCGACTTGTCGGTATCATATCTCATGTGGCTGAACTTAGAAGTGAGATAGACAAACAGCTTGTCGTAACTAAAGAAAAGTCAGGCGGCAGCAAGGTTGAATTGAAACTTAATTAGCAATTTGCAGGTTTGACATTTTTACACGAAATATGTTATAATCAATTGTAAATATCGGGGAATTGTACGCTGTTTACAATTCCTCTTTTCTATTAAAAAAAGAGGCGGTAAGATGAAAAAAATTATTGCACTTCTGCTTGTTGTGTTAACTGTTTTGCTTTGCGGTTGTTCGATGGGGGACGGAAGTATTCGATTCGGAGCGGCAGGTTTGGGCGGTGTTTATCACCAGGCGGCAACTTCATTAAAACAGCTTGCCGAAAATGACAGCGCTCTTAAGATTGAAGTAAAGACCACAGCAGGCTCTGCGGCAAATGTTCGTTTGCTGTCACAAGGTTATCTTGATGCGGCAATTGCTCAATCTGATATTATAAGCGACGCATATAACGGAGAGAATTCATTTAAAACAGCATATAAAGATTACAGCGCTGTTGCGGCTCTTTACACCGAAGTGTGCCATATTATAGTAAGGGCAGATTCTGACATTAACAGCGTTCATGATTTACTCGGTAAAACGGTCAGCGTCGGTGAAGAGGAATCGGGTTCACAACTCAATGCAAAACAGATTTTATCCGCATACGGTTTGAATGAAAAAATGGTTAAAGAGGAAAACTTTAATTATGCGGATTCAGCCAAGGCACTCGTATCGGGTGAGGTTGACGCTTTGTTTTGGACAGTCGGCATAAACGCCACAGTTGTGGAAGAGCTTTCAAGACAGTGCGACATAAAACTTCTTAGCATTGACAAAGAAGCGTCAGACAAGCTTAAATCAGCGTATTCGTACATTGACTGTAAGGTTGACGGCAACACATACAACGGTCAGACTAAGGATGTAAATACCGTTGGAGTAAAATCGGTACTTATTGTAAGTGACAGACTTTCAAATGATAAGGTGAAAACACTTACAAAACTTGTGTTTGATAACGCAAACGAACTTCAGCTTACTGTTTCGGCTGACCTTGATATTATAGAAAAAGATGCCGTAACAGGTGTAAATATTCCGTTCCACAGCGGTGCGGCAGAATATTACAGTGAAAAAGGCATTGAAGTAAAAACAGCAGAATAACTGCGAAAGGAATGTAAACATTGAGCATTACACTTGATATGTATCAGACAATCGCAGTTGCTGTAGTTGTACTGATATTAGGAGCTTTCCTTAAAAGAAAAATTTCTTTTCTTGAAAAATTCTGTATTCCCGCACCGGTAATCGGCGGATTGATATTCGCAATATTTACTTTGATTTGCTATTCTACAGGAATACTTGAAATTGATTTTGACGATACTTTAAAAGAAGTATGTATGGTATTTTTCTTTACATCGGTAGGTTTCCAGGCAAACTTAAAGGTACTTAAAAGCGGTGGAAAACCGTTGCTCATTTTTCTTGTACTTGTAATTGTTCTTATAATAACTCAGAACTTCACAGCCATAGGACTTGCAAATCTCCTCGGACTTGATTCGCTTACGGGTATGACAACGGGTTCAATCCCAATGGTAGGCGGTCACGGTACGGCAGGTGCATTTGGTCCGGTGCTTGAGGATTTCGGTATTAGCGGAGCAACAACTGTATGCACTGCGGCGGCAACATTTGGTCTTGTTGCAGGTTCGCTTATGGGTGGCCCAATCGGCAACAGACTTATTAAAAAGCACAATCTTCTTGAAACAATCAAAAATGATGACGATACTCTTCTTGTTGAAGAAGAAGAAAAGCACGAAAGACATTTTTCGATGTATGCGCCGGCTGTATTTCAGCTTATAATTGCGGTAGGTATCGGCACGATATTTTCAAAATTGCTCTCGCTCACAGGTATGACATTTCCAATCTACATCGGAGCAATGATTGCAGCGGCAATTATGCGTAATATCGGCGAATACACAGGCAAAATTACAATTCATATGGGTGAAATTAACGACCTCGGCGGTATTTGCCTTTCTCTTTTCCTCGGCATTGCAATGATTACACTAAAACTCTGGCAGCTTGCTGACCTTGCACTTCCGCTTGTTATATTGCTTGCAGGACAGGTAGCTCTAATGTTCCTATTCTCTTATATTGTGGTTTTCAATGTAATGGGCAGGAATTACGATGCGGCGGTATTAGTAGCCGGTACTTGCGGATTTGGTATGGGCGCAACTCCTAACGCTATGGCAAATATGCAGGCAATCTGTGAAAAGTATGAGCCTTCAGTAAAAGCATATCTGATTATTCCTATAGTCGGCAGCTTGTTTGCAGATTTTCTTAACAGCCTTACAATCACATTCTTTATTAATCTGTTGTAAAATGGAGGTAATATTATGAAGGATAAGGATAAATATTTTGTAGAAACCGAAAACCTTGCTTTTCCTGAAATTCACACAGGTAAGGTAAAGCAAATATCAAGCGAAAAACCTAATGCCGACGAATCTGTTATTTATGATACAGTGGCAGTTCCCGAAATTCATATAAAAAAGAAAAAAGATAAGCACAGCAAATAATAACAAAGAGCCGTACATTAATTTGTGCGGCTCATTTTGTCAGTTTTTAAATAAAATTTGATAATTTAGCATATATGACAAAAAGTGATTGACAATGTTTGTTATATATAGTATAATGATAGTCCTAAAAAGGGCTAAACTTTGTTTATATCCGGGGATGTAAAGGCTTCGACGGGGAGCGTGAACCTCGGTAAGCGAGCAGTGGTGCGGAGAGCCACTATAAAATCCGCAACTTTTAAAATAACTGACAAAACTACAGTTAGATTAGCAGCGTAAGCTGCTCGTTCCTGCACAGAGTACCACGGCTGTGTAAGGGGCGTCGATTAGTGGTAAATGTGAATACAGCAATGCTTCGGGCTGTGTCACACATTAGAAGCTACCGAGCCGTATAACCCGTTGTCGGGTGCTGCGGTAAGGGAATTTTAAAACGACAACTACGCTCGTAGAAAGCCTTGGCAAATACTTTTCGGACAGGGGTTCGATTCCCCTCATCTCCACCAAAACAGAAATCCAGCAGATAAGCCAAAATCCTTGAGAATGGCTTGTTTGCTGGATTTTTTTAGTTGTATTAATGCAACACAAGTTGCATTAAATTAACATCAAATTGCATTAATTAAACACATCAGATGACACGCAGATGACACGAATTTTTTTAAAAATTAAAAAAAATTTAAAAAAACGCTTGACTTTTGAGTTCCAAAAGTATATAATATAATTACAGTCAAGGGAGGTGAACACAGACGAGTAAGGCGGCAAGTGTCAGAAAGGAGATTAAAATGAACGAAGATATGACAAGACTTGAATTACTTACTTTATTGTTATCAATCAAAGCATTGCTTGACAGTGATAACATTGATAAAGCAAAAGAGTTAATCGATGAAGTAATTGCCGAGGCAAAAAGAAAAGGCTCTGACAATTAAGTCAGAGCAATAACATAGATGATAGAGGGCGGTACTTGCCACCGTCCTTTATCAAAATAATAATAACATATTTATATTTAAATGGCAAGAGAAAGGAAGTTATTTTACGGCTTATATTAAAAAAACAGATAACCCCAAAATGGGTAGACCAAGCGCAAATCTTACTTATGATATAAAAGTGAGAGTTGATGATAAATTAAATACTAAAATTGAAAAATATGCAATCAAATGCAATCTTTCAAAAGCAGCTGCAATAAGAGAGATTTTATCATCATTTTTTGCACAAAAAAATTAAAAAAAGAAATAACGGCAACTGTCCACCGACCAAAGCGAGTAGTTACCGTTACTGTATGACAGAGATAACTCTATCTTAGTGAATTATATCATTTTGAGTTACTTCTGTCAATTACAAAGTTATTTTGATAGGAGTATATTTTTATGTTACAGATTAAAACTAACAACAATACAATCGAGATTTACACCCCTTTTAATCGTGATTTTACTGACGAGTTAAAAAATGCTATAGGCGGACGCAAATGGGATTCAAGCAAAAAATGTTGGACCGCTCCTCTCTCGTCAGTTGACGAGGTCAGAGAATTAATGGTAAAACATTTTGGTGAGAGCGATATAAGTTCGGTCGAAAAAGTTGATGTTAAGATTTGTGTAAATAATTCTTTGGTTTCAAACACTCTGTCTGTTGCAATATTTGGCAAAACTATTGCTAAAGCTTACGGACGAGATACCGTTGCACCTTTACCGGCAGGTGTTAGTTATTTGTCTGGTTCATACGGTTCTGGTGGTTCAGCAAAACATCCGCATGTTGTTGTAAACAAAGGCTCTGTCATTATGTTACACGATGTGCCAATGTCTGCAATAAAAAATTGTCCATCTGAGATAACTTACGAGATAGTCAAACGGCAATCAAAGATAGATGCACTCAAGGCAGAAAAAGTTAAATTACTTGCAAGACTTGATGAAATTAACAAGGAGCTTGCAGAAGTATGACAGTCGCAATATATATTAGAGTTTCGACAACAAGACAAGCAGAGGAAGGCTTTTCACTTGCAGCACAGCAAAAGGTCCTTGTAGACTATTGCAAGCAGCATAAATATATAATTCATCAAATATATGCTGACGAAGGTATCAGCGGTAAAGATGTGCAGCATCGTGATGCTTTTAAGGCAATGTTGCAGGACGCTAAAGAACGAAAATTTCAAGCGGTGCTCGTGTGGAAATTAACAAGATTTACACGCTCTGTTAGAGATTTAATTAACACTTGTGATGAGCTTGAGTTGTATAATGTAGCGTTAATGAGCTATTCTGAATCATTTGACACATCGACTCCGTCGGGCAGACTTATGCGAAATCTGCTGGGTGTAATTGCTCAATGGGAGCGAGAAATCATTGCAGAAAATGTTGTGCTTGCTAATAGCGAAAAAGTTGCGCAAGGTCATTCTTTAGCGAGTTTTGTATTAGGCTATGATTTCATTGAGAAAGATTTGGTTATCAATGCATATGAAAGTAAAGTAGTACAGCATATTTTTGAATTGTATATAAAAAAGCAGAGCCTCTCCGCTGTTGCACGACAACTCAACAGTGAGGGATATAAGAGTAAGTGCGGTAATGACTATACTCCGCAATCTGTTTTAGTTATTCTATCAAACTGTACTTATTGTGGCTACAATCGTAGCAAAGGAAAACTTTTTAAGGGCAATCAGAAAGTAATAATTAATGTTGAAACTTTCAATTTTACACAAAAAATTATTGCTTCAAATAGTCGAGGACGAAAGCGTAAGAAAAAATTAATACTTTTAGACTAAAAAACAAATTCCGCTGCAGTTGTTAAAAACTGCAGCGGAATTATTTTTGCGCTTTTCTGTTTCCATTTTCCTCAATTATGAGATTTTTGCCTGTTTTTTTAATTCGGTTCGGCTTATATTCGAGAATATCTGATACATTACAATTTAGTACTTCGCATATCCTGTCTAAGTGTTCTAAATTGATTCTGTCACACATCTCGTTGTAAATGTCGCAAATTGTTGACGGTCTAATGCCTGTTTTTCGTGCAAGTTCCGCTTGCGACATTCTGTATGTTCCCAAAATTTTAGACAAATGAATTTTAATCATAATAACGCCCCAAAAGATATTATATCCTAAAGCGTTATTATTTTATAATAATTGTTAGTTCGTAACAAAATTCGTTATAATTAATTCTTTGAATTCTTCACGATTTCCGCTTGTCGCAGACAAAAGATTATGTCTGCTTATGCCTTTTATGTAATAATCTTTGTATAGATTTCTGATGAACTCACAATCGTTATAAGATAAAATAAAACGACCTTTTATGTTATTTAAAACTTGATTTAATCGTAAATGGTCTTTTTTGTTGAAATTACAATAATTACGATTGTAGTAGCGTTCAGATTCCACATAAGGCGGATCAATGTAAAATACAGCGCCAGAGCGGTCATATGTTTTTATAAGGTTTTCAAAATCTCTGTTTTCGATTATAACTGATTTTAGCCTTTCTTTGTATGTTGGTAACTCATCAATAATATTGCATATTGATTTTGTATCAGTAGCAAACGAGTTTCGATTGCTGCCAAAACTACATTTAATAATGTATAAATATCTCGCAGCTCTCTGTAAATCAGAAAGTTTAATTTGATTTTCAATTTCATAACGATACTGATTAAATAATTCTCGTGATTGTAACCAATCTATTTCTACTTGCAATTCAGAGCAATTATATTTGATTTGCTTATACAAGTTGATTAAATCTCCGTCAACATCATTGAAAACTTCCATCTGACCCTTGACTTTTTCTTTGCCAAACAATACCCAACCTGCACCGCCACACACCTCGATGTAACGGCTACAGTCTGTCGGTATAAGTGATATTATTTGATTTCTTAGACGACTTTTTCCGCCTATCCAACCGATAAAACTTTTCATTGTTTTACCTCCGTAATAATTATTTTATGGGGGCGTTATTACGGCGGTAACGCATTATTTATTCTGCTTCCGGTAAACCTGCAACACTCGTTAACAGCGAAAGAACTCCCGAAAGCACGCTTGCGGAAGCAACCGCCACCCAATTCACATCACTTAGCACCGCAGACACGCCGATAACCGAAATTGCAGTTTGAGCAACGGTTTTTACTGCTCTTACACCTGCACATTTTGCCCACGATTTCCAATTTGTTTTTTTCATATTATTACCTCCTTATTTTTGCTCAAGGTCCGCAATTCTGTGATTTGCGACTCTGATTTCTTCATTTACTACAGCTGAATCTTTTTCGAGATTAAATACTCGCTCTTGCAAGTGGTTGTATTTATCTTGTTTTTGTTCGAGTTGGTCTATCCTATAGACGATGAGCGACTTAGTATTTTCATTTTCAACCTTTAATTTTTTGCGATTTGAGGCATTTATTAGCAGCTGACAAATTATGCTTCCGCCGGCCACGATTAATGCCGTAATAATTTCTGTTGCCATTTTTACACCGCCTCATGTAAGCGTAATCTGCAAGCCGTCAATCTTAGTGCCAATAACACCTGCGTAACCGTCTTGCTCTGTATCGTGCTCGGTATTATGCTGATATGGCATAAATTTGTTTTTGCCTTGCTTGCGTGCTCTGTATGTAGCTTTATAGTCACCCACACCCGAGAACTCGACCTGAATGGCGTCAATGACCTTGCCTTTAATTCCTGCGTAGCCGTTGATATCGTCCTTGATGTCGTATCCGCTAACCCACGGCAGCCAGTCACCGTTGAGCAGATGGACACGATAGCAAATTTTTCCTGCTGATGCCTTAACCGCAACGCCTGAAATAGCTTGTTTCTTTCGTCCTGCTACATTTGATAACCCCTTGACCTCATTGTACCACTTGCCGTCTGCAAAGACTCTATATGTCAGCGTTGGCTTTTCAACTTTACCACCAAGTTGTTCTGTAACCTGCTTAGCAAGGTTACCAAGGCGGTTATAAAGCCAGTCGCCCGGGCAAGCCTTGTCGTCAAACCACCTGTGAACGGTCAGGAGCATTTCGTCTGACTTAGTGCTATAATTTAAAGCCTTGTTTTTATCGTTAATCCACAGAAGCTTTTTCTTGCCGTTACGCTTGCAGATGTCAACGCAAAGCTTAACCAGCTTATTATAAACTTTATCGTTAAATGCGTAAGGGTGTTTAAGCTCGCTTGCACATTCAATTGTAACGGCTCTCTGGTCGTTTGAGTTTGAAGAAGAACACCACGAACGGTTGTCCTCATCAACACAGAGGAGAACCCTGCCGTCTGTACCGATGCCGTAGTTACAGCTTGCTTCACTTTTTTTATTCATAAAAATGTTACCAAGAGTTTCAACCGAACACTGGCCGACAACACAGTGAGGAGTAATGCGGTCAATACTGTGTGTTCTTGTTCCTGAATGGTTCGGGCTTAATTTTGTGTAGTTTACAAGTTTTGAATTACTCATAAAATTTCCTCCTTGTTTTTGTTGTTTAATATGTTATAATAAAATTCAAATAGATTATTTTGCTTGGTGATAATATGAAAAATACAATAAAATGGTTCTGCAAACTTCTGCTAAACAAACTTAGTAATATAAGAACAAAAATACTTGTTTCTTCTTTCTTTACAGGTTTGATATTTTTAGGATTAGGAATATACAAAAAGAATATTGGGCAAGATGTCACTTTTTTATCATATACAACATCCGTATTTTTCGCTATTTGGTGGATTTTAATGCCACTTACAGAAAAGCAGAAAAACAAAATGTTGCTAAAAACTTTCGGATATTGCATAATGACTTTTATAACTCTTTACACAATAGTTTATTGCTTAGAAGTATACTTTGTAATAAATCCCACAACATCACAATTAATTCTTTCTGCAATATTGATATTTGCAGTTGTAATCTTTTTTGTTGATGTTTTTCAAACATTGTTTCATATAGTGTTACCGCTTATAAGTAAGGCGTGGGGCAAACTTTCGTCAAAAGAACCAAGCCCATTTATGAATTTCATCAAGAATACTATGGCTGGATTAGTAACTGTTACAGCCTTTATCACAGCCATAGCTGGTCTAATTAAATTATTTATACCTTAAATAAAATATAAATTCTATCAATGGAGTAACAAAGCGTTACTCCATTTTTAACAGTTTGCTTTTGTATTATCAACAATTAAATGTCTATAAATCATCACTCTACCTCGTTTCCGTCAACTGTAACTTTCCAATCACAGCGCTCCGCAGGTGCAGAATACATCTTTTTGACTTCTGAAATATTAATACACTTTTCAATATTAACAGTGTTTGGAGTATCAGAATATGCGCCCTTGAGAGTTCTTGCTTGGATTTCAGTCCCGCCAAAGTCACAATTGCGAATCGTAATGCTTGCGCCTGTTTTAATTGGCAATCCGAAATCGCTATTGTCGGCGTTGTCATGGTTCTGATAACCAATAGTGCAGTCAGTGGGAATGATTTTACAATTTTCAATCAATCCGATTTCACCAAAGCTACAGCCGCAGCCAAACACAGGAACGGTTGTTTTGCCGACATAATCTGTACAGTCTGCTCTGCCGCCCCACTTGAAGATACAATTAGATACCGTCCATTCAGTTGCATAGCCTCTGCCGCCGCTTTCAAGGTGAAGAGCATAACGGATATTTTTACAATCAAAAGTGAACCCTTTAATGTGTGTGTGAACATTGAGGTCGAGATGGAACGGACATTTTTTGATTATATCCTCAGACTTCAAAGTAGACTTATCAAATCCTGTTGCTCCGTCCCACTTAATTATTGTAGCCTGTGGATTGTATATATTTTCAGACTCATAATAGACATAGTCTTTCATCATTACACCACGATAACCGATTAATTTTACATCGGACAAACCTGCGTATCTATCTTGCATATCTGTATATGTGCCAGCCATGACGATGATCGTGTAACGATTACGGTAGCTATTATCCGAAATGCTGTCATTAGCAGACAAAATGGAGTTGAATTTTGTAACTCCAAAATCGTCAGTATTTTCGTCATAATCATTTGAAACATACAAGTAATGCATCGTATGGTCGGGAGCTTGATACAATTCTGGCTTAATGCTTGACTTAATCAAATCAGGATTAGCATACGCTGTGCTTTTGTTGTTTTGCTCAATCTGCAAGTTACAAGCATTGTCTACGATTCTATCGGTAGCAATTGCTACTTTAATCGCGTCTATGATAATACTTGTAGTTGCCGTATATGTAGCAACTGCATTCTTGAAAGCACTAACTTCTGACAAGAGCCACGATGAGCTGATTACCTTCTGACTATTCGCAGGATAGAACACACAACCGCTGTTTGCAATATTAGCAAAATTCTGCAACGATAAGCAATACGCTTTGCCTTGTTCAAGAGTAACAGCACGCTTGAGTTTGAGATAGAAATTAACCGCAGCGGTAGATGTGCCGCTTAGTGTTATTTTGTTGTTGCTGACTGAAATTGTAACGCCGTTTGCTATCTGTTCTGTGTCCTCAAGCGAGGTGAGATTAATGCTCGTAGTTATGTCGAGCAAAGAGTCTTTTGCTATCATTTTTGCAGATGCGGTTTCGATTGCTTCTGATTTTGCTTTTGATATTTCAGCACTGACTTCTTCCTTGTTAGCTTTATTGTTGTTAAGATCTGCAATTTCTTTATTAAACTTTCTATATGAGCCGTCTGCTTTTGAAACATACCCATCAGGCTTTGCTCGTTCAACGACAGGAATATTAATTGTGCGAATTGTTGTAACTTCGTTTTCATCAATTGAACACACCCATACCTTTCCGTTACCTGCACTTTCAAGAAATTCATCAGGAATAACAACAGTTAATGATGAACCGTTTAATGTGCCTGTTGCTATTTTAGCAATTTTAGAATAAGGACTTTTAAAATGAACTTCTGTATTTTCGTTTATATCAAAACCGGATATTTTGAGCTTTTGACCAATATCGTATTGGTATAATTTTTCTGTAGTAATTTCTTTAATGTCATCAAAGAAAAGTGCATCTGTTGTCATATTATCATTCCTTTATTTTATAAATTGTTTGATTAGTTATATTTACAAATGATTTAAAATTTGAATTAAGTTTGTATTCCGCTGCCTGCGGCTGTAATAAATCTATATCATATTCAGAAATGATAGCGTACATATCTGTTTGATGATTTTCACTTATGATTTTAACCTTTTGCCCGATTTCAAAACAGTCAAGTGTATCATCTACAATTGATAAATCTACAGCTTTTACACTTAAGTTACCTGACAGACTTATAATTTCATCAAGTTTATTTTTCGCGAGTTTGAGAAGTTCAGTAGGGGAGAGAACACCGTCAAAATTAATGACTTTGTTAATTCGTCCGTACTTTTTAACTGCATCATCATTAACTAAAAATTCATTGTTATTATTTACACTCACAATTGAGGTTTTGATCTTACCTCCCGTTTCTGTTTCGTATTCGCCGCCGAGGGGTAGAATTGCTGTTGCAAAATCATCAGCATATATTTTACGCTCAATGCTTGATAGATTTACAGCATACTTAATTTCTTGATTACACGCACGAGATAGTGTTGTGTCAAAGTGTAAAACATCTTGTTCAGTTGATAATGTTAATAATTCGTTGTTGTACTCAACCCACAAAAATCCGTCAAGTTCATTTATAAATTTACTTTTTATTTCGCTCCATGTATCGCTATAACTTGTGTTTTTACAAGAAAAATTAAGATTTCGTAATTTATCGCTCATTACAGTTTCAAAAAAGTGTGTATTTTCTGTTACTTGCTGATTGTGATTGTTTGTCAGTTGGTAAATCCAATTACCGAATTTTTGTGTCGATTTAGTGCCGTCAAGACTTTTATATTCACTGTATTCGTATGGTTTTATAATACTGTCATTTAAAACTGCAAGCATACCTTCGCATTCAACAGTTTTAATGTTGTAATTATCTATTGTAATTGAATATACTCTTGATTTAAAAATGATTTTATCGTTTTTATAAAGGACAACTATTCCTACAAGCGTTTCTATACTGTTATAAGCTGCGTGCAGCGGACTAAGTTTAAATGTCAGAGAGCCTGCAGAATTGACAGCAGCGTGATACTCCGCAGTAATTACGTCGATTTTACCTGTTTCAAAAATTTTTATAATTGTGTTTTCTGTTAAATATTCGATTTTATATATTGTTCCCATTTAAATCCCTTTTTGTTTTTATTATAAAATTAAAAATGTCCGCAATGTTGTACAATTTTATAATTTTATACCAAAATAAAAAAACAGCGCACACTCAAAGATGTGCGCATAAAAAGCAAAAACTTAATTTAGCTTAAATAACCGCAAACTAAAAGCCACTCCAAACGGGGTGGCTTTTCTATGTGTAAGATTGAAATGCAATCAGCTTGTTTTTATGGCTGCCAATGACAATTAGGACATTCTGGATTACCATTATAAGAATTTAAAGAATGACATTTAGGACATTCCCATTTATCGTCTGACTGTAGATTGTTATTGTGTTTCAAATGACAGTTAAAACATTCGGTTGCTTCCTCTTTGTTCATACAATGACATTTAGGGCATTCCCAATCTGTTGTTTGAGTACTTACCGAATTACCTGCGCCCAATTCTTCAAGATATGAAAGAATTTTTGCAATACCGCCAAAAACTAAGCATAAAAATGCAGTTGCAATCCAACATCCTACCGTTAGTGCAATATTAAAACTGCGTGTTACTGTTTCTGTATATATATCAGTATGTACAGTTTCAAAAAAAGCTCCTGCTATAAATCCTGCACAAGCTCCGCAAATTAATAATATTACTGTTAGTGCTGTGTAAAACTTACTGTTCATAAAATCAACTCCTTTGTTAAATAATATAACAATTGCTGTTAATTGTCAACAAATATTTTTAATTTATAGTTTTATTTCTGTGTATTCGATTTTAATTTTACAAGATGCTAAACCTTCAACAAAATTGCTGTTTATCATATGTCCTGTGTGCATATTAAATTCATTATCATTTGCTTGAATTGTGAATGTTGCTTCGTCTGTTATGTTGTACAGAATACTCGAATTATTATCAATATCAATTTTTAAAGCGATGTTACCTTCTGTTTCATTACCTTTTTTTTGAATGAAAGTAATTTTTGCAGTCGTTGCACGACCTGTGTTTTTTATTTTTAGTGTTTGATTGTTTCTTATAATATGAACTGATGTCGTGACTTCTCTTTTTATTTTAAAAGGTTCACAATCAAATGAAAGGACCACATATGCGTATGTAGCTTTTCTTTCTTCAACACTAACAAATAAACGACCTTTGTAATAGTAATTATTATCATATGTTGAATAAAGTTTAACATATTGTCCGTGATAATTGTTGAGTAAATCAAGTCTTTCGTTAATTCTTTTTCCTGCAATAAACACTCTGAATTCAATATCACGATTGTTGTAATGAACTGAACCATCAATGCTTTCTGTCAAATCTAATAGACCGTCTTTGCCAGGAATTTCAACTGTATATGTACGAAATTCGGGATTTCCGATTTTTCCCGATAAAATTACACTGTCGAATTCTTGATTAATAAATAATTCATCGTTAATGACTATTTCCCTGTATTGCATATTACCAACCTCTTTTCTTTTTTGTCGATAAATCGGCAAGTGAATTGTCATATTTTTTAGTTGTTGCTCCAACAAGCAAATTACTGTCAAGATACAGCTTCGGGTCAGGCAAGTTCTTAATTATTGAAATTAATTCATCAAGTTTGCTTGCGACAGATTTTAATTCAATGTTGTTTGTTATTTCGCCTTGAAAATCGTTTGCTTTTCTAAAATTTTGAGTTGCGATTTTTATTGCTTGTTCATTATTATTAAAATCTAAACTGTCGAGCATAGCCTGTGCCATTGATTCGGAACTTCGTTTAACTTTGTACTGTTTTCCGTCTATTCCTATTGATAATCCTTCCGCAAAAAAACCGCCGAGCTTTTTTGCTTCTTTTGAGGGGGAGTTGATGCCGAGAACTTTTTTAACTGCTGAAATAGCTTTATTTCCCATAGTAATTGCTGCATTTTTTACATTATCAAGAATAGACCCGTCAGAAATTCCGTTGATGAATCCTCTGACAAAATTTACGCCGGTCTGAAAAAGTGATATGCCGCTTGTTCCGTTTTTTGCTCGTTGTGCAATGTTACGACCCGAGTTGCCGACTTCTCCGTTTTTGCTTTGCAATCCGTTAATTAATCCCTGAACAGTATACACACCTCTTTTGTGCATCTCTTTAGACGGAGAGTGCATATCCATTCCTGTTTCATATTCAGAGATAATTATTTCAGCCCAACCTTGACTATTTTCCGCAAGAGCGCCTTGATAGTCTTTTGTGCCTTCAACAAGTCCTAAAACGGTATTTTTTCCGCTTTCTGTTGCTGCCTCTTTTAATTTATCCATTGATGCCCAAAGTATTTTACCATTTTCGTCAGTTGCTGAAAGAATATCGTTTTGTGAAATCATCTGTTGATTATATGCCATTAATACCGCTGCGGCATCTGAATAATCTCCGTTCAGAACTTTTTGAACATCTATTAAATCATCGTTAGTCATTATTAATTTATTAATTTCACCAACTGATTCGTTATATTTGTCTTGTAAATCATCATATGCTTCACTTTCATCTTGTAATGTTTCCAAAAGTTCAATGCCTTCTTTATAAAAAGCATCGTTTTTTGCTCCCCCTCCATAGTAATAATTTTCAAGTGCTTTTTGCGTAATATTTCTTTTTTTTAGAAAATCATCCAACTTTGTTTGTGTACTTTTGATCTCGGAATATTTAGATTCCATTTCCGATTTGATTTCAGCAGTATTTTTATTTGCTGTAATTTTAGCTTTAGCGTTTTCAGTTTGTAATTCTGAAAGTGCAGATTGATTAGCAAGTTTTTGGTAATCATCAATAGTTTTATTGATTTCTGTTCTTATTTCGCCAAGATCGCCTTTAAGGTTTACTTTACCACCATCACTTATTTCAACATATCTATCCCAAGTGTCTTCAAAGCCGTCAATGTTATCTTTAAAGTATGTAACAATTGTTTGCAATTGTGATTGTTCTTCTGGGGTTAATGTAGCTTTACCGAGAAGTTCGTCCAATTTAGCTTGATAATCATCAATTAAAGTATTGTCAGTATATAAATTATTAATACTGTCTAAAGTGTTTTTTAGAGTGTCTGTAATTCCTTGAGTTGTTTCTTCAAGTTTTTCTTTTGCTTCGTCAAGTTCAGCGCAAAATTTTCCCGCTTCTGAATTGCTCCACTCTAATTCGTTATATGTCTGTACTGCAGATATAAGCCCTATAACAAGCGTTGTGATAACACCTATAACATTTAGTGCCTGTGCTGTGTTAAGTCCTTCTTGAGCCGTTGTAGCGATGTTTGTAGCTGTTGTAAGCGTTTTGTATGTTCCGATTAAATTAGTAATACCTGTTGTAAGTTCTCGAGCTTTTTTAGCACCCCATACAATTGCTACTTGTTTAGCAAGTCCTTCTATTATTATCTCTAAATCGTCAAGATGTTCTGATGTCCAACTTATCGCTTTTTTTGCAGTAGGATACAAATCTTTACCGATCGGGGATATTATATCGGTTTTGATAGTTCTGCCAAGACTTTCCCAATCAGATTCTATGTCGCTATATTTAATATCTTTAATATCTTGCATTGATGTTTTTGTTTTATCTGCAGAGCCTTTTACATCCATCAATGCCTTAACACCGTCAATGCCTAAGTCTTCCCACATTGTGCCGAACAAGTCAACGCCTGCTTGGTTTTGGGCAACTTGATCGTCCATATCAAACAGTGCTTGCAAAACTTCGTCGGTTGCTTGCCTTGCACTTTCTCCGCCGGCGGCAAATTTTGATCGCATTGTATCAGCATCAAGTCCAATAAGTTCAAAACCCTCTTGAGTTGTTGTAGCTGTGTCTTTAGTCCTGATTCCAAATTCTTTCATTGCATCGCCGAGTTTATCAACACTGAATGTACCTGCTGCGGTACCGTTTTCAAGTGAGTTGAAAAATTCTTCTGCGGAATATCCTTGCTGCTTATAGTGAACAGAATACTCATTAATTGAATCTAATAAGTCACCGTTTTTATTTAAACCGTTTTGAGCGCCTTGAACAATCAAATTAAACGCTTCATCAGCAGATATACCAAATTGATCTATAAGCATTTTAGCAGCTCTTAAAGTTTCTGTGTAGTCAAATCCGAATGTATCTTCAAGTGTAAACAAATTTTCAACTACATCTTGCAATTTTGTATCGTCTAAATCGTTTAGATTTTGCTTAATAAGAGCGATTGCTTCTGCAACATTTTCTTGGTCTTCACCAAAATTATTTTTATAAACGCTTTCGATTAGTTCTTTGTATTCTTTAACTTCGTCACTTGATAATCCTGTCAACGCTTGCAAGTTGTTTGTAGCTTTAACATTATCATTAGCTGAACCGATAGCAGTTGCTGCACCTGCAACAAGTGTTCCGCCAATTGCCGAGGCTTCTGCAATTGTATCTTTAAAAACATCTTTTAAGTCACTTGCAGATTGCTTAACATCATCAAGTTCTTTTTTAGTTTCCGACATATCTTTTTTAGCGAGGTTTTCGGCTTCCTTGCTTGCATCGCTTAAAGCTGTATCGGTGTTGTCAGCTGATTTCTTTACTTTATCAAGTGCCTCTTTTTGTTTTTGCAAATCATTTTCAGCTTTAATTACTTCTCGCTGAAAATTTCTGTAAGTTTCCTCACCGATTTCACCGCTTTTGAATTTTTGATTGACTTCATCTTGTGCTTGTTTAAGAATATCAAGTCTTTTTGAACTTTCCTCAACCTGTTCTGTAAGTATTTTTTGCTTTTGAGCAACTAACTCAACATTTGTCGGATCTAACTTTAACAGTCGTTCAACCTCTGATAATTCACTTTTTAACGACCTTGATTTTTTGTTACTTTCTTCCATTGCTTTGTTAAAGTTAGATGTATCTGCACCGATTTGAACAGTCAAGCCTTTAATTTTTTTATTAGATGCCATAATCAATTACCTCCGAATTGCTTTCTTAATGATTCTCTGTCAGGCTCTTCGCTTGCAAAGCAATAACATTGTTCAAGATAATCTTTACCTTTTTCAGTTTGCGATAATTTATAAACATATGCGTCTTTACGCAATATTAAATAGTCAATATATTTCAAATTTAAAACATCTGTAATTTTCATATTTGCGTAATCGGCAACAGCCTTATCCGTTTGTGTGAGAATGTCGAAAGAATAACTGTCATCTTCAATTTCTGCACAAGGAAGATAGGGGAGAGAATATTTTTTATCAAGTTCTGTCAGTGATTTAAATAGCTGCACAAGTGCAATAATCAAATCATCTACAGAATATTTTTTTATAAGTTTTTTTGCTGAAATCTTTGTTATTTTTGACATATAATCATAAAATATGTTAATTTCAAATTCATTTGCGGTATTATTAAGTATTTTCTGTGTGATTTTAAAAATTGATTGCCCTTGTTTAACTAAATACAATTTCGGACATTCAATCATATTAAATCCTTTAATTTCAAAAGCTGACATTTTATTTCCCGTCAAGTCAAACATTAAAACACCTTCTAAAAAAGCCAGAGAAAGACCTCTGGCTTTTTGTTTATTTCAAATTTTTTATACGGTTGCTTTTTCTGCAGAGGTAAGTTCTTCATAATAATAAATAAGAGTACCTTCGTCATCGCAAGGCTCTGCTTTGATTTCTGCATCAATTACAGAAGCCGAATCTTTCGAAAAGCTGAATGTGCAACCTGCGCTGTTCTTGCCGACAATGAGAACAGTGATGTCACCGTCTTTCTTGTCTTTGTGCTGAAATGCCCAAACATATGATGTTTCATCAGCGTTTGTAATACCACCGATTTTTGTGAGGTAATGATTTCCGTCCTCCGTTGTTGAAACTCTTGCAGTTTCAATAAGATATTTGAGTGTATCCCCGCAAAAAGTCATAAGACCTGCTTTTAAAACCGCATCTTCTGTTGTAATAACCGTTTTACTTACAAGACCAAGGTCGTCTTTTTCAGTTACTGTTTCTTTTGTGTATTCAAGAGTTGCACCGTTTTTAATGTTTGAAAAGCGGTTTTCTTCTTTGCAGATTTCAGAAAGTTCAGGAAGTGTTCCGCTGAAATCCATTCTATACAGACTGCCGCTGCCTAAAACTATTCTTTTCTTTTTCTTACTCATCTTCTTGCTCCTTTTCTGTATATGTAAATTCATATACCGTTTGATAATATTTTTCTGATTGCAGCCAAATTCGTTCAAACTTTGTATAATGAATACCGAGTTTTTTTAACGCTTTTTTAATGCGCTTTTCAGCGGCTTTATCAGGCTTATTAAGTGCATAAAGCTCTATGTCGATTGTGTGGGTTTCAAGTTCACAATCAAAGTCAGAGCCTTCGGTTTCGACCTCATCTGAATAAACGCAAAAGGTTACCGCAGGAGGATTTCTGAAAACAGTTTCTGTATATGTTTTGTCTTTAATAAAGCCCGCAGATGTTAAAATTTCGTCAATCATTTCTTATAACTCCTTCGAGTTCTTTCTCGTATTCAGTTGCAATCTCTTCGTATATTTTAGAAATGAAATGCATTCCAGGTGTTCTCGTTCCGTTTCGGTTTTGGTGACCGTGCTCAAGCAGATGCGTTAATCTGTAGTTCGGGTCTTTAACATACCAAGTGCCGATTACTTCATTTACCGCATTTGTTTCTGTTGTACTTGAAATGCTGTCAGCAAAATGTTTTCGTCCTTTAATCTTACTTTTCGGCGCTTTTTCTTTTGTTCTTTTCACGAATTTAAACATTGCCTTTTTTGTAATTTTAAAAGATTGTTCTGCAATTTCATCTGAATAAACTTTAAAAACTTTTTGAATTTCTTTTTCTATGTCACTTGCTTTCACACCTTTAGCCATTTGCAACACCTGTTAATTTTACAGTTTTATGACTTTCCATATAATCATCATAGTCGTTTATGTAAAAGACCTTATTTCTGTAAATAATTCTGAAATTCTGAAAATTGCCAAAAATCTGTTCTAAAGCTGAGAAGTAACGCACTTCAAAAGTTAATGACATACCTGTTCGTTCAGCGCCGTTTTCAGAGAAATTTTTTGCACTCGTTTTGTTGACTTTAGCGTGAAGTTGGAATTCTTTTTCGTATTCGTCAGTATCACTATTGAGTTTTTCGATTGTGATAGGTTTATCAAAAACCATTCTCTTCACGCTCCTTTTCAATCTCAAGTTTGAGTTGTTGTGCAAAGTCGGCTGTCAACTTATTAACACTTGCATTGCTTTTAGCTGACAGTGTTCGAGTGTCGTATAAATCAGCGACTACCCTTAGAGCGAGTTCATGCACTCGCTCATCGTCTTGAGGATAGTTCTTACCGATAGCCCCTTGAAGATATTTATCCGCTGCATTAATGGACCGCTTGATGTTTATTGCTGACATTTCATCGTATTCATCAATGCCTAAAAAAGCATTAACATCATTTATAGTAATAAACATAGCTTATACCTTTTTCGTCTTATTCTGTTACAGTGTATTCACAATAAACGAATGCGTCGTTATCCTTAAGCTTTGTGTCATCGCGCATAATTCCTCTAAAAAGAGTTAAATTCTGCGAGAAAGCATTTAATGAGCCCACACTCGCAATGTCGCTACCCTTAATTTCAAGTGACTGGCGGTCAAATCTCTTTATAGCTTCATGTAAATCACCTACAACAAAAGGAATTTTCTTGTCTGTTGTTTTGAGAACGCTGTTTGGGACATTAACAATCTCAATCACTCTTGCACCAACAGAAAGTTGAAGTTTCTTAGGTTCTGTTGGAATAGGATTGAGAAGAGGTCTGCCATTTGTATCAACGAGATTGTCAAGAAGATCTACACCGTCGTCGTTAGTGTATATTTTACTTGTGTCTGCATACGCAGCGCCGAGAGTAACGTTAACTGCTTTCTTAAGACCTTTGACAACATCAGTGATATCTGTCTTTGCTTTTGTTGCAAGAAGAGCGAGAACATCATTATTGATAGTTGCACGTCTGTTTTTTGCAAACCATTCAACAATTACATTTTCAATATTTTCTGCAGTATCCCTAAGAAGAGAATTTGTTACGGCAAGAACGCCACCTTTATCTGTGATTTCAAATGTCTGCTTTTCAAATTTCGGTTCAGCGATTTCAGCAAAATCACTACCTTCGTCAACCTTTGAAAAACCTGTAACGTCTGTTTTCTTCTGATAAATTCTTGAACCTTTTGGGGTAGTAACATTTTCCTTGTCAATATAATCTTCAAAACTAAAATCAGCTGTTTTGTACTGATTAATTTTTGTCTGAATATCTTCAGGGACAGTGTAACCGCCGTCGTCGTTCACACCCTCTGACAGTTTTTTTGTTGCAAGAAGTTTAATGTCATTTGCGAACTTCTCTGTTGAGTTTGTTCCTTTTCCTTTTTCGCTTTTGTGTTCGTCAAATTTCTGACCCGCTGCAATTTTATCATTTTCAAGTGCTTTCTTTTCTGCTTCAAGTTCAGACTTAAGTATTTCGATTTCATCAAAAAGTGCATTTGCTTTCTCAATGTTCTTGCTTTCACCGTCAAGGAAAGACTTAGCCTGTTCGTTTTTAGCCTTAATTTCCTCAATTAACGCTCTGATTTTCTTATTCATTCTGATACCTCCGTAAAAATATAATTTTCATTTACTTTTGCTTTTAAAAACAAATTGTTTGTGCTTTCTTCAACTTCATTTTTCGGCTTTTCAAACATCTTTTCAAAAGTTTTAACAGTTCCTGCTCTTGGCTGAGCCGGAACGACAACGAAAGAAAGTTCATATGCTTCTTTGCAACCGTCAATAATCAATTTACAGATTTTTTCTTTGCTATCAACAAGATATTTTCTTCCATTCCAATGATTGCAAAATTCTTTTGTGTTATCAACCCCACAAATGTTGCAAATCAATTTTGACGGAACGGTAGATGTCGAAATTTCTTTATGAATGCCGCCTGCAATATCTTTGATTAAATCAGCGTTGCTTGCAGTTTTAATCATATAGATTTTTGCAATCAGTTCAGCGTGATTTTCGCCAAGCTCTGTTTTATCTTCACTTGTTACAATTTCTGTGTCGTAAACTCGAGCTATCTGTTTTTCAGCTGAACCTTTATGATCAAAAACAAAAGTTTTTCCAACATATAAGGATTTGAGGTCCTGCAAAGCTTTTGTGGTAAATGGCATATAGTTCCTGTCGTCTTGCTCATTATCAGCAATCATTGCTTTAAAAACAAACACATCGTCCGCAGTCACGACAGACAAGGTATGTTTGTTGATTTTAGCAAGTTCTTCATCACTGAGTTTGAGTGAGCTGATGTTTGCAGTCTTTTCAACTATTCCTTTCATCAGTTTTTACCTCCTTCCTCATAGTTTGGTATATATTGAGCACCTACAGCCGTAATCGGTATGCTTGCACCGTTTCCGACGAGGACATCTCCACCTTCACGGTTTGATAAATCAAGCTTTGCTCTTGCTTCGTTTGGTGTCATCATAAAACTGTTGACTGCAGTAGAAAGTGTTTCAACTTTGTTTCTAAAATCAGCTCTTAAAATAACATCAACATTAAATTTAGCGTAATATTTGTCGCTTGTGATTAATTTGTATGTTATTTCTTCTTCATATTGCTTTATGATATAGAGCAAAGTATCAACTAAAAATGATAACTGTTGACTTTCAGCGCTTGCGTAGCTCGATTTTGTATAATCGCCAATTTGCACAGGTTTAATTCCGAAAGCGGCTGCGACTTGCAAAGCTGAATACTGTTTTAATTCTAAAAATTGATTTTCGGATAGCCTTGTATTTGCTAAGGTTTCCATTTTTGTGCTGATTGGCAACGGAATAACATTTTTAATTCCGTTTTTTTCGTACTTTCCGTCAATAAAATTTTGAATACCTTTAGAAAATGTTTTTACAAGGTCGTCATTTAAATCGCCTGTATAATAAACCGCTGCTTTGCCTGAAAAGCCGTTATCATATAAATTGTTTATCATCTTTTGACTTTTTATATTTGCATTTATTGTTTCTGAAAGAACTGTTTTAACTGCTTTTCCTACAATACCGTCATATGTTGCTGAATTTCTAAAATGCAAAACTTCATCAGAAGATAAGATGTATCTTTTCCCGTCATTACCTGCATAGATATAATAGACATCGTCTACATCGCGCAAAATGTGAGCATTATCATACCAAAGTTCAACAGCAGAAGAGGGGAGAGGGTAAAGCTGCATATCTCTGCCGGCACCGACTATCATTGCGTACGCATTGCCATAATGATTTCTGTTGAATTCCATTGTGCTCCAAAAAAACGAAGCTGGCATATATGCATTCGGTCTGTCGTGTAAAACTTTCCAGAGCGGATGATTATATTCTTCTCTTACGCCGCCTGTTGTAGGATGACTAAGAACTTTTAACGGCATTTTACCAATTGCTTCACTTAAAGTTTTTAGACATGCATAATATGTAGCGTTTGACAAAGCACTCTTAGGAGTATTTTCAACATCAATTCCGAGAAAATCAGCAAGTTGATACCATCCGTCAGTATTTTTCTTTGTCTTTTTAGCTTTCCAACTGTTAAAAAAACCCAACTATAGCCACCCCATTTCTTTGATATATTTTTCAATTTCAGCTTGTGAATTAATAATTTCGCTATTTTTATTTTTCATAGCTAAATAATGAGAATCAATACAAGCATCAACAGGATCAATCCTGTTTGTATTTTTGAAATCCCTTTTTTCAATTTTGATTTCATCAAAGCTGTTTTTAACCGTAACGGCGTTTGCAAATGAATATTCAAGTAATGTGTTTTTTGCATTATATCTGATTTTGCCGCTTTTAATTAAAAGCCTTAAATCAACAGTAGCATCGTTTAAATTCCTTGCTGATTGTGTTATTACAAAAACATCACATCCAAAATCTTCAAGTTCGGATAATATTCCGTCTGCGTTATGCGGATCAATTCCAATTCCTCTGAATTTTAAATTGTATTTTTGTTTAAGCCTTTTTAAATCTTCAATGATAAATTTGTAATCGTTTTTGTAATCACTGTCTGAACCTGTAACAGTAATTAAACCTTCTTGTTCCCATAAATCGTAAGGAACAAGGTCACTTTCGAGATGTTCTGCAAAGCGACCACGGGGCATATATGAATGAGAATCAAAAAACAAACTTTCTCCTGCCAAAACTTCTATTGAAAATGAAGTCAAGTCACCACCTGATGAAAGGTCAAGTCCTACATAGCATTCATAACCTTTATAATTTTCAAGTGATTCTTCAATCGCACATTTTTTCAAGTCTTCCGGACTAATGTAGCTATTGTCACTGTTTGTTGCCCACATGTTGAGTGATTTTACAATGTAGTCTATTTTTTCTTGACCGCCCATATTTTTTGCTGTTTCGGCTTCAACGAGAATGTTTTTTATTTTTTCTTCATCACCGATATAAAGAGGGTTTGCTTTCAGTATGTTTTCAAGTTTGTAGATATTGTCACCGTCATCAAGAGTGAAAATGTCTACAAATATGTCATCTGCAACAATTATCCCTTGCAAGACTTTAATGCAATAATCATCAAATTCTTTACAAAAGGACCGAGGATTTTTACCCCGTGTGGTAATAATCGATAAAAGCGTTTCTGGCAAATTTCGTGTACCTTTGTACAAAGCGGAATAAATGCTATTATCTTTGTGCTGATGTAATTCATCAAGACTTGTAAAAATAGCTCTGAATCCGTCGTCAAGACCGCCTTCTTTTGAAAGAGCTTCAATCTTGCAGCCTGTATTCAGAGCTGTAATAGTTGAAATGTAATCTTGAATTTTGAAGTATTCTTTTAAATCTTCGTCAACTTCAATGAACTTTCGCATTTCATTCCACGCTATTTTGGATTGCCTTTTTTTCGTTGCAGCGGTAAAAAGCAAACCGTCTTGATAGCCAGAAAAAGCAGCTATGTACGGACCCATTATTCCATTTTCAAAACTTTTTCCGTTTTGCCTTGCAACTGATTTATATCTTCGCCGAAATCTTCTGTAACCGTTTGTTTTTAACCAACCAAATGTACAGCCTAAATCAAATATTTGTGATGGAATGAGTTTAACCGGCTTTTGCTTAAAGCCTTCTTTGATTGTTAATGTTTCAGCAAACTTGAGAATATTCTCCGCTGCTTCTGCATTCCACACATATTCGAAATCCTCTGTGCCTTGTCGTTTTAAATCATTTAAATGTCTTTGGCAAGCTAAAATGTGTAATTTACAACAGTATTTTACTTGATTGTTTACGACAGCTTGAGCATACTCTGTTACTCTGTCATTCATAAGTTTTAACCAACTTCGTATTTTGCAAACTTGTTTTCTTTAGCTTTTTCTGCTGTTTTTGGAACAACAAGTTTACAACGGCTCGAAATAGTCATTCCAAGGTCAACTGCACATTGACGACATTGTTTAAAAGCTCTATCTTGATTTTTATAGTATGCATCAAGCACATAAGGGTCTTTGATTACTTCGGATTTTTGGATTTGTTTTGATAATTTTACATACATTTCATACGCAATAACATATCGAGCAATAGCATCTGTATCTGTTATATTTACAATTTTTAGTTCTTTTAATTGCTCAACAATTAAACAGAATCTCTCACGCTGTTTTTTTGTTGTTAAACATTCAGGCGGTGAGAGATTATCGCATACAGGCTTAATTTCGTTGTTTTCTCGTTCGGCAATTTCTGCTTTTGTTAAATGTTTTTTACCTTTAGCTTTTAAAAGTTCAATAGGTTGTCGTTGTCCTGCCATAATCTCACCTCCTGTTTTTGAACGCCGTGGGGAGTTTTTTCTACAAAAAGGTTACCTGCACCGTTTCCTTTTCGGTTGTCGTGAATTTTTTTGACTACCCCTTACCGTTTTTTGGTAAAAACCGACGGTGCTTGAGATTGTGACACTTTGTACAAAGTGATTGTGTGTTCGAAAAATCAAGTCGCATTTCCCAACCTTCATCGGTTTGAATTGGTATAATATGGTCCACTTCTTCTGCAAGTTGACCACATCGTCGGCATTTATATTTATCTGTTTGAAGCCTTTTCCGTGCGAGCATTTTCCATTCTTTCGATTTGTAAAAATTACTGTACTTTGGATTTCTTTTTCGATTATATTTTGCAGATAATTTAGCTTTGTTTTCTTTTTCTCTCTCCGCAGCAATCGACTTACATCTGTTGCAGTATCTTTCACCGTAAGGAATGAAAACATTACATGTAGCACATTTTTTTAGTAGCACTTTTGACCTCAAAAAATTAAAATAAAATTTTATAATTTTATTTTAAAACTTATTTTGTCCGCAATGTTGTACAAATGAAAAATATTTTTATCTTTTAATATAAATGTCGAGTAAATCATCAGCTGATACTTCAAGAGCAATTGCTATTCTCTTAATTGCAAAGGCGCTCGGTTGAGTTCCTTTGAGATATGCGCATATTGAAGTTTTTGAAACACCTGATATTTCTGCTAAATTTCTCGCATTAAGTTTTCTTTGACACATTATTTTTTTTAGATTTTTGGAAAAACTTAAATCAACTCTAAAATGTTGTCCGTTTTTTTCTGACATTTAAACCAAACTCCTTCCGTACCGCTGCGTTTGATAATTTATTAATTGATTTTGTTGCGTAGCTATTTCTGCTGCTTTTGTTTGTTGTTTTTTCTCATTGTTGCAGTCAACTGCATAAACACGAAGTGGTAGCTTGCTCCTGTAAAATCATTAATCCACATATCGTCTTTATAAAAATAATATCCGGCAGGTATAGGCAAGGCTTCACCTTTCTCAAGTTTTTTGTATTCTCTTTTTTTACCTTCAACAACCGTTACTTTAGGTTTAGCTAAATTTCTCGAAGTGCGTAATCTTTTCTTTCCACAAACATCTTTGCGTATGTATTTTGCGAGATCAATAAAATTTCCATCTTGATATAACGGTGTGAAGTTTATGCCATTCTTCCATTGCCAACACTCTCTTGCTATCTCTCTGATACAATCTTCAATCACAATGTGTAAGTGCCAATTCTTACCAAGTTTACCGCATTCACAATAACCGATATATTTGAATTTTAGTCCGAGTTTGTCAGTTCTGCGTTTAATTCTCTTGAAAAAATTATTAACTACCTTTTCAAATTGCTCTTCGGTGAATTCTCCTTTTGGTGCAGAAAAACGAGCGAACCAATCTCCTTCAGTAAAATTACAGAGGAGTAGTCTTTGTGTGTGTTGCTCTCCACGAATACGATTTGCAATTGCTTGCTTATCGTTTGTCTTTGTTTGATTAAAATTACGAGCAATATTTTTTTTGTTACGTTTGCGGAATGATTTATAATATTTTACTTCAAGCAAAGGACCTGATTTAATTTCACATTTGTATATGTACATTGTTATAAACCTTTTATTATATCACGATTTCTTCTAACGGTCATTTAATTAATTACTTTAGCAGGATATACAGGGGCATTTCAGCCCCTGTGATTTTTGGCTTATCGTTATCCGCTGCAAGTTTATTGTTGTGTTCATGTATTGCCAAATAGTTTTTATCCTACTTTTCTATACATGCATCTTATAGCTGACATCTGTTTGTCAGTCAAATTTACAATATCCTGTCTGTCAAAACCAACAAACATTATTGTACCTTTAAACACTTCGCCTGTATCTTTATTAATAAGGTTGTCCTTGCCCTGTTCGGAATAAATCATTTTAATTCTTCCTTTGCATAAATCTTTACTTTTGAGTTTCTCACTTCTCAAAAAGTTTTCAATCTCAACCTTGTTAATCATCTTGCATAAACCTCTTAACTGATTATTGTTTGGCTCTGCATAATGTAATACCAAAACCTTATCTTCTGCCATTATTACTTTATCCTTTCTGTATCCGTATTTTTCGTAGCAGTTACACACAACACCTCTGCTTCTTGCAGTACAGCGTGTAAAATGCCTGCAATTCTCACAGCTTTTCATCTTCACTGTCCGCCTTTAGCTTTATGTACTTAAGCAGTACAGCCGAGGCCTCCTCCCAGCCATAGCAAACAAGCGCCAAATTGCCCTGCTCTCTCAGTCTCTTTATCCATTTTCGCTGCTTTTCAGTCACTTTGTTGTTGCCCACCTTGAGTTCAATGTAAAGTGCGTGAAATTTTCCTCTTGCAACCGGCAAACACAAATCCGGTACACCTGCACGCACTCCTTGACGCTTAAGATTAAAAGCCTCTTTTTGATTTCTCTTGCCACCATTTGGTACATGATACAGCAAGTCAAGCTGCGGATAAGTATTTCTCGCATATGCAACCCAGTTGAATAGCTTAATCTGCTCATACGCTTCATTTGTCATTCAAGCACCTCCAAATCACCAAGATAATCAGCCACAATTCCGTACGCTATCACCATTCCTTCACTTATGTAATAATGTTTGTCCTTTCTGCTTTTGCTGTCATTATATCCGCTCATCTTCTCCTGTTCACTTTCTATGCGTTCGGATATTTCAACTTTTAATTCGTCAAGGGTCATTCTTCTGCCTCACTTTCAAGCCAATGTTTTTTGCAATCAATGCAGTTACCGTGAAATTTATTACAATATTCCATCGGAACATGACCGACACACCCGAGCAAAGTAATATCACCTTGAACCATTTCGTCAATTGACATCTGTTTGATTTTCTCGTAATTAGTCATTGTTTTCCTCCTTATCCATTCTCGCACCGCAATGTGGGCAATAGTTTTCAAATTGATAACGGTTGTTAATGACTTGATAAACAACCTCTCTCCCGCAAGTTAAGCAGTATGCTTCCGCTTCACCTACTTTTCTTTCTTTCTTTTTTACCCACTTTGAGAGTTTAACTTCGTCAACAACTTTGGTATTGACAAATTAGCGTCATTTTCAAAGGCTTTTTCACCTGTTTTATGTAAAATGCCCTCAATCACCGTTCCGTCAAAAAGTACGATTTCAACATATTTTCCTAAATGTCTTTCGAGTTCATATCTTGTCATAATTTTTACTCCTTATCTATTTTAGGACAATAGTCATACAAATCATTTTTGGGGTTACTATCGTCAATTTCGATAATATGCTTAACTGTTTCGGCATTTCGTTTTGAATTAAAGTATATCGTGTTTACACTACCGTCTGCGAACGGTATATCCAACGCATAACCACCGCATACCTCACGAATTTTTAATTTATTATCCATTCATCTTCATTCCTCCAACAGTTCCGGATTATCAACAAACAAACTTTTCACATTGTTGCTTTTTTCAAATTTCTCAAGCTCCTTTTCTTTGAGGGATAGCTTTTCACGCTCAAAATCCATAACTTTTTTCAAATTTTCTTTTTCAAAATAAAATATTACAGGTTCTTTTATTTCTCTGATTAAGCCGTATTTCTTAGCTAATCTAAAAATAAAAACCTTTTCAAGTCTTGATAGTATTTTACCTAATTGCTCTCTAAAATCTTCAACCGACATTGTAGATTTGTAAAAATTACACATTCTGCAAGCAGGATTATAATTTTCAATATCGTTTGCACCGTCATACCAATACACGCTCTGTATATGGTCAACTTGCATTTCCTTTAACGCAAGTTCACAACCACAATAAGCACAATGACCATTATATTTTTGATATACTTTAAGCCTCGTATGTTTTGATATAGATTTTCTATTACTCATTCTATATTACTCCTTTAAAGTTCTGACTTTTTCGCCATATCTGCGAGTTTGACCTCTGAATAATATCTCCCTCATTTTTCTACCTCCAATAATTCAGGGTTATCGTGTATGTTGCCGATGATTTCTAAATCGGTTATAAAATCAGCAAAGGTCATATCGTGATTTTCGTGCAAATCAGCTTCAACTGAGTTTTGACTGAATTTGTATCTAACAAAATCATATTGCGATAATTCTTTGTTAAAGCCAACAACGCCGCAATTTTCAGCTTCCCACGAATCCCATTCCGTGCCGCAGGGCGTGTAACAGCTTTGCCAAACTTCATCTTCAAACTTAAATATATCACCCTCAAAAATCTTTTTGCCGTTCTTGTCGGTCAAGCCTGTGTACTGACCTATTGTGTCGCTTTCAATATGCCACACATTTGAACTATCGTTCTTGTATGGCTCTTTGATTACCAAGCCTTTGGGTTCAATACTCAAAAAGCCGTACTTCCATTCGTTCCCGAATTTTCCTCTGAATAATATTTCTCTCATTTACTTTCACTCTCCTCAATAGGCTGATTCCAACACTTAACGCAGTCACCGTCGTTTCGGCAATCACCTGCACCCATAAGTCCCAATTCATAAGGACATATGCCTGTAGGCGTTCCGCCATCGCCAAGCGGAGCATTCGGATAATGTTTCAAAAATTCACTCAAATAAGTCTTCTGCGGATGCTCATCCGACCATTTCTGGACAATTGCAATTACCTTTTCGGGATAGAGCGTTTCAAGACCAAAACACGGTTCACCTATGCCATTATTTGGTTTATGTTTTTTCGTCATCCTTTGCTTTTCCGCAAGGTAATTTTTAGTTCTTGAACAATCAATCATTTTCTTTATCCTCCTTATTTATAGCCGTCCGTAATAGCATTACTGCTGTCTGCATAATCGTCACTAAGTGTACTTTTGTAATTCTTCTTGTTTTTTCGCCTCTTTGCGCTTTAGAAGAGCTTTTTTCCGAGCTATACGCTTACTTTTTTCGTCTGCTCGGTATTTTGCAAGCTCCTGCTCGGTCATACGGCGAACTTCCTCGTCCCACAAGTACAGCTTTTTAAACGGACAATTAGCATTAACCCATAAATACTTACCACTCTGTTCGTCAACCTTTATAAAGTGCTTTGCTTTCCATTGATTTTCAGTAATTAAAGTCCTACCTTCTGGAACACTGATATGTGTTCTGACTGTTGATTTATATTTATCCCAAATATTACTCATTATGTGCACTCCTTTCAACTGCCCCACATTTCGCACAAACTGTTGACATCATCATCTGTCCATTTTCGTCTCATTTTTCTTACACCTCTTTTCACTCACAACATCTGATATAATCTTTCCTGCACGCACTAAAGCTGTGTATTCGCCGTAGCTGTAATATGTGTTATGTATTTTGTTATACTTAGCAATCTCAAGACATACCAAATCAAGATGATCAAGTTTTTTCCGTTTCATATCATTTCTCCTTAAAAAAAGAGCAGCCGCACCTGCTCCGGCAGTAACATTATGCAAGTCAGTATTATATTTTAGGAAGAATAATCAACGAAAGTTGTACTTTCTGATATATAGTAAAGCCGTGCGGAGCTTACTAACTGATTAATTAAGATTTGCAATAGTATTGCTCAAGAAGTTTTGTGCAATCTGCTTGAGCTTTTCACCTTGCGCCGAATTTGTTTCACAAATTTTCTCAACGCTGTTAATAAACTTTTTGAGATGTGATTGTAACTCGTTGAAGTAAAGAGTTGCTGTCACAAGGTCAGCATCTGCATTTTTGTCAAGCTTGATTGCTAACTGTTTTGCTTTATCAAGAGCGGCTTGTCGTTCTTTTTCAATAGATTCAAGCTTTGCTTTGTAGTCTTTCTCAAGAGTTTCTTTAACGCTTGATTTTGTTTTTTCTGTAGCTTGTTTAACGGCTTCTTCAACAGCGTTTTGTTTTTCTTTTTCAAATGACGCTTTTAAGCTGTTTATTTTGCTTTTTGCCGCTGCTTCAATTTGCGCTTGCGTTGGTTCTTGTACAGCAACCTCAACAGGCTTGCTTTCGAGTTCTTTAATTCGTTTGTGCAATAACTTGTTTTCCTCTGCGAGATTTTGTTTATCTGCTTGTAACGATTTCTGTGCGTTGTTGCTGTCGTTAAGCTCATCACCGAGAAGAGCAAGCTGTTCACCTTGCTGTTTGCTTTTCTCAACAAGTTCTTTAATTTCTTTGACCGACATACCAGCAAGGTCATTTTCTGCTATAATTTCAGCTCTGTCTACTGCACATACTTCTGTAAGTAATTGCAATTTAGTAATACCAAGCTGTGCATTTGACTGCAAAACCGTACCGCCAAGCTTTTCGTATGTGCTGATGTAGTTGTAAGCTTGTCTGCGTTTAATGCCGCAGGCTTGCTCTGTGTATGTATCAAATGTTTCAAAGCCGAGCGCTTCGTATAAGTGCTTATCTCTCATTAATTTAAGATTTTCGCACAAGCTAATCATTGCATTTGCAGCCGTCTGCTCTGCTGTGATTATTTTTTGATGAGTGTTTAGTGCTGACATTGTATCTGCTGACATTTCAGTGATGTTGAAATCAGCTATACTCATTATGCTGCTGTTATCTGACATTTTTCTTTTCTCCTTTTCAACGGTTCTATTTTTTCTTTATACCATTTATCCATAAAGTCTTTAACTTCTTTTGGATACGCACAATTTCTCAATCCTCTGCATTGCTCAATTTCATAAGTTGTGGGATTAAGCTCAAGCGTAAAATATGGTTTGTCTTTTTCGCTTGTCTTGCGGATAAAAAGTATAATTGTACTGCCAACAGCAACTCTTTTTGCGTATGTTGCAACACAATGGCATAGCGTTTTGCCCTCGCTTTTTAGGTCATTGTGTCTTGACGGTGGCATAATACAATAATTTTTATCCTCATAGCTATATAAATTGCTATAAGATTCGTATTGTCGAGCAATTTGTGGAAGTTCTGCATTTTTAAGTTCTTTATCATTGATTATGCTGTACGCTAAATCATGAGCTTGCTTTAAGTTTTTAGGGAAAAGCACTTCTGAATTTGACAAGTCATATTCAAGCAAAGTAGCATTTCTAATGTAGTCTTTATAATCACTAAAAAAATGCCGTCTTGGATCCCACCAACTGTCTTTATCTTGGCTTGTGCAATTTTCGCTTTCCCACTTGCGGAAGAATTTGCAGAATTTTCGCAATGAACTACGCTGTAAAATACTAAGCATTTCTGCTGTATTACAATCAATTATTGAGCTGACTTTGAAAAATTCTTTCAGTTCTTCAAAGTCTATTTTTCTGCCTGTGCTTTGATATGCTTTGTATAGCTCAAATTCTCTGTAATTAACATTTAAAGACTTTAGAATTTTTAAATCGTCTTTTGTTATACCAAAGCTCTTAGATAACGAGCCTTTAGATAGATCATACAAGCTGGTATTGTATCTGTGTGCAATTACATCTCGTGCTAATTCAACTAAGCCGTTATTAAGCATGTTCGGCAAGCACGCAACTTTATTTACAGCGTCGTACAAATTCGCAAATCCAACAGGATTACATTGCTTTGCAATCTTGCCGTAGTCGATATGCCACTTGTTGAATCCTTTTACACGCTTAAATATCTTATTGAGTGTGCCGGGGTAGAGTTGCAAACTTGAGTTTACACTTTTAAAATAATCCTTTCGCCAGTCACCGCCTTTGTAATCTTCGTCATATGTGTATTGTTCCTGCACTCGCATTTCTTGTCCGTCAAAGTCGCAAGTTGTGCGTACAAGTTCTTTAATCCAGATGTACGGATTAATTCTGCCGCAATCGTAGTAGTATTCGATTATGAACTCACGAGCACAAAATCTTGTTTCTTTGAACGGTTGCAAATACATAATTGTTTCTCGGTCGATAAATCCACGAGAATTAGCGTATTTCTTGTACGGCTTTGCGGTGCACTTTTTGTTGCAGCTTGGGCAAGTGACTTTATCTCCGCTGCGTACCTTGTTAATAGTAACCTCGTTACCGCATACGGAACATCTTGCAGTAGTCTGCTTTTTGCCGTTGGCATCATAAAACATATATCGGCTATATGCCATTACGGTATTATCAATCCATTTATGTACCGCCTGCGGCAGTGGGCGAATTTCTGCTAATTCATAACTTATGCTGTCTTTAATTTTTTGATATTTATCTTTGAGCCTTTTTTGCCTGACTGCTTTTTGCCAAGCTATTATTTTTCTGATGCCTTTACCTTTTGCATATGATTTAGTATCTGACAAATACTCATCAATCACATTATCAGTATCAGCACTGAACGGATAATAGAATTGACGGCAGTAATAATCAACAGGCAAACTGCTTTCACTGACTGTGCCGTCTGATTTAACGATGAACCATTTGTCATCACCTTGCTTGTTTTTTCCGATGAACAGTCTATAGAGGAACTCCGCCGCCGGTGCAGGCTTAAACATATCAACTATAAGAGTTTTTTCACCTGTTGACTCATCAATAAAGGTATCATAAACATAATTGTATTCGTGTGTCGTATAATTGCCATACTTGTCTTTATGCTGAAACTCAACTATAGCTTGCATTGCAGGTATGTCCGCACGGTTTTTGTTGATTTCTAACGCTAACAGCTTTTTTCTCTGCATTTATACTCACCTCACAGTAAATCACAGTAAATCCATAAGGTTTATAAACCCTTGTTTTTCAGACTTTGCCGGGGTAGGAAAGGTACTGTTCATTCGCCACACCTCGGGTGGCAATTCGCTCGGTTTTGGGATTGAGTAAAAGTCGCAAATAGCGTTCATAACTTCAACAGGATTTGCGATTCTCTTGCTTGTTATTTTCTTCACGAGTGCAGGCACTTGCATTTCTTCAACATTTAAGTCCTGCAATACAATTTCTGCGCTCTCCGGCTGTACTGTGATAATGTCGATAAGCTGTTGCATTACATTCCATTCGTTAGAGTATTTTTTATAGTCTTTGCCTTGATTTTTTATGCAGTCAACTGCATTTTCTAAAATATTCATAATTTCACCTCTTGATTTTTTTAAGGCTTATTGCTATAATAAATATGTAGATTTGGCAATAAGCCTTACTTGAGCGTTGATCACTGCCCTGTGTCAACGCTCTTTTTTTATGTTTCCGCCTCTTGCAACAATCAAATGCTGCCTTTTGCCCATATTTGTATCAACTGTTTCAACAAGTTCTACAGATACCATCAGTTTACCTTTCTGACTTCTGCGGTATATAACTGCATTAATCTTGTCAAAACGCTTTTCGAGCACATTTGTTAGTTTTAAAATAACCGGCTCTTCTTTTATAAAAGCCTCTTTAATCTCCGCTGCTGTCATTGCTTTCCTCCGCAGGCTCAAATACATCCGCTGTCACATACTTAAAACATCCGTCATAAATCAAAAATCTTATGTCATATCCTTGTTTGTTTTGAGCTCTAAAGCGACATACATCATATACTTCAAAGACTTCTGATATATCTTCTTTACATCTGACTTTGAACTTCATCTTTGTTTTCCCATTCTTTATAAACTTCTTTCATATATTCGATAATGTCATCAAGTTTCTTTTCATACATCCTATCGTGAATCAATAACATTTCATACATATCTGATTCAACATCTTTTCCCCAACCGTTTTTATAAACTTTAACAGTTAAATAATTAACATGCCCTGTATAATCAACAAAAAAAGCGGGCTTTTTATTTGTATTATCACTCCCTGCTTCACTGCAGTTAAATTCCAATGCAAGTGCCATAATCTCAAGCACTTTTTCTTTTATAGATTTTTTCATATAAATATCTCCTTTTAATTAATTTTTATTGCGTGCTGTCAGCGGTTTTCTTCTTTTGCGCTTAAAATGTAGTTAATCTTAGACTTGCAAGCCTTGATGTTCTCTGTTGTGGGATTTTCGAGCAAATCCTTCATATCTTCAAGGATATAAGATATTGTGTCGATAAAATCGGGATTGAATCCTGTATTCTCATAGTCGTAAAGTTTGCGAATACAGCCGTAAAACTCATTCGGCACATCTTTATAATCGTGCATTTTGCCGTAGATGTCCTTAACCTTGATTTTGCTGTCTTGATTTAAAGTTAATCTTTTCATCAGCTACATTCCTTGCTTATAAAATCTGTAGCACGATACAATGTCACATAATCGCCGTCAAGGTCATCGTCGTAATACTGTGCTATCTCATCGCTCATCGCTTTAATAATCACAGCGTAGTAATCTTCTTCCCATTCTTTCGCCGCTTCAATTATTTCATCAAGCGTAAACTTGCCTTTAGCTTTTCGAAGTTTCAAGCACCAGCGCCTCGAATCATCGTATCCGCTTTCGATTGTTGTCCCTTTTTTCATCTGTTACACCCCCCTTAATTTTTCGCTGCGTATTTGCAGCACTTAATAAACTTTTTGCAGTTTTGTGCAACACGCTTAAAGCCTGTCGCTCTGTTGTTGAGCTTGTGTCTGTCAAGGCTTTCCTTAACTTCTGCAACATAGTTCAAAATATCCTCAAGCCTGTCGGCGGTTACTGTATCTAAGCCTTGTAGAGCTATGACTTCGCCGTCTTTAATGCAGATTTGTAAGTTTTCAAGCTTACTCATATCCGTTTGCTCCTTTCTTGAGATTTTCGAGCAGTTCACGCTCTATAATCACACAGTCCCTCAGATAGCATTTTGTGTTGCTGTTAATGCCATAGACCATATTATCATCTAAACATATTGCTGTTTCGTATGATACTTTCATCATAAAGCGTCCTAAATCATCAGAGAACACATCTCCGATTTCAACCTCCTTAAACGAATACGATTTAGATTTGTTGATAATTACTTCCATTTCCATTCTCCTTTCATTTCGTCGGGGTCAATCAAAAGTTCATATGGTTTAATTCCAAGGACTTCCGCAGCTCTGACGATTTCTTCAAGTCTGAAATTTTCAGGACTTTTGTTTTTGCGTGCTGAACAGGTAGCAGGATTAATGCCAAAGAGTTTGCTGATTTTTTCTCTGTCATAACCGATACAGTTCAATCTAAAGAAAAGACATTGTGCAACTCTTGACATATATTCTTGCTCCTGTTCAGCTTTTATTGTTCTTTTAATTTTCGGCATATAATCACCTCTTATGCTGTCTTAATATGTTCAACACTTTGAACTTTTGGATCAAAAAAATATTTCGGTATATCTTCATTACTAATTCCTAAAATCTCACAAGCTGTGCAGATTTCGGTTTGTTTCCATTGTGTTTTTCCGTTCATTTTTAAAGATATGCTTCGCTCTGATAAGCCCATTTTATATGCAAAAATGGCTCTAGTCCTACATTTTTCTTTAACCAGTCCTTCAAGTTTTCTATAATCGAATGGCATTTAATCAACTCCTTTGTAGTTCAATCTCTTTGAACAATTTTAGAATAACACAGCTTGATTACTATGTCAATACTTTTCTTCAAAAAAATTGAACTTTTTTTCAATATGCTATTGAACTTTTGTTCAAGATGTGTTACAATACACTTAAAGCAAGGTGATATAAGTGAAAAAGTATACAACTTCATATAGATTGAAACAAATAATGTCAGATTTAAATCTTAAACAAGTTGATATTCTTAATTTAGCTGCTCCATATAGCGAAAAATACGGAATTAAACTTAATAAAAATGATTTAAGTCAATATGTTAGTGGTAAAGTTGAACCGGGACAAAATAAATTATACATATTGGGTCTTGCACTAAATGTTAATGAAGCCTGGTTAATGGGATTTGATGTTCCTATGGATAGATCAAATTATAATTGTGATAGTAAAGAATTAACTCTTAATGCACACGAAAAGAAACTTGTTGTTGCATATAGAAATAAGCCTGAAATGCAACCGGCTATTGATAAGTTACTAAATATTAACGATGATTCAAGTGAAGAGTATGTTACAGTTTTAACCGCTGCGAGAAGCAGCGATAATAGACCTATTGAATTTCAAAAAATTTCAAAAGAAAAACTTGAATTACTTAAAAATGCTAAATCTGTTGAAGATGAATCTGATTTGTAAATAAAAAAATGCCTCGTTGGTTAAAATACCTACGAGGTGTGATGAATGGATTACGGCAAATACAAAAATGCTCGTAACGCCGCATGGCAATGTATATTAGACTACGATATTAAGACACTACCCATTGAGGTTACGAATATTGTTAGAAAATCAAATGATATTAATTTAGTTAAAAACAGCGATGTTAATATTCTTCAAAACAATGCAAGCGGTGTTACAATTGTAAATAATAACAGTTTTATAATTGTATATAGAGATACAGATAGTTCACGGCGCTGTAGGTTTACTATTGCTCACGAATTAGGGCACATTTTGCTCGGACATATGCTCGTGGACAAAATAGCATACAGAACATTTGCAGTACAGAATGATACCGAGAGCGCAGCTAATGTATTCGCTCGTGACTTGCTTGCTCCTGCGTGTGTATTGCACGAACTCAAAGCCTTAACTGCTGAGGAAATATCTCGACTATGTAATATAAGTCTTGAAGCAGCAACTTACAGAGCAAACAGAATGCACGAACTTGAAAAAAGAAATGCTTTCTATAAACATCCACTCGAGCAAAAAGTTATAAAACAATTTAATCAATTTATTAATAAAAATAAAAGTCAGTCGTAGCACCACCTACGACTGACTAAAAAAAGATGTGAGAAGAAATCGCACTCCTCTAAATCTATTTTACAATATATTATATATTTTGTCAAATATTATATTATGTGAGGAGCTTAGCAATGGGATTTTTTGATATTTTTAAAGTTTCACAATATAAGAGTGAAATTGAAACGCTAAAAAAACAAAATGATGAGTTAAAGCAAAAATTAAGCGAATTGTGCTTTGATGATTACGATACATCACAGAGAATTATTCAACAATTAAAGCAAGAAATTGAGAAAAGCAAAGAGGAAGCTTTAAATCTTGAAAATCAGCGTGCTTTATTAAAAAATAAGCTTAACGATGAAACTGAATCAACAAAAGAAAAGCTTAATGATTTAAAGATTAAAACAGATGAGAGAATACTGAGCTTAAATGTTGAAATCGAAAAAACAGAAAAGAAATTAAAAACAGCTAAAAACAAATTAGACAGAACGAAAGAGCTATACAAGAGTGTTGATTATTCTATATCTAATTTTTTTGAATATTCTCCTGATTTAGCAGAATTGAAATTATATAAATCAGAGTTTGATGAACTTGAAGAGTTGTCACCGTCTGTTATTCTTAAGCTACATTATATGGATGTTAAAAGTTTAAGAAAAGCATTTAAAGATAATGACAAACAAATCGAAAAAGTTTTATCACAATATCGTAGCAGGTACACTACAAAGGCGAATCAAGCTATTTATGATTTAATGGTAATAGCTTTAAGAGCAGAATTGCAGAATATCTTATATAATCTGAAATATGAAAAATTAGATAATGCTATTGAGCAAGTAAAAAATACTTCTCAAAAATATCTGAATATCGCAGCTCAAGGTAATCAGAATATAGCTGGAACTCTTACAAAATTTATAGGCGAAATAGAATATTTATTTATAAATGCTGTAAAAATAGAGTATAACTATTATGTAAAAAAAGAGCAGGCGAAGCAAGAGCAACTTGCTATTAAAGAGCAAATTCGTCAAGAAGCTGAAGAACGCAAGGCACTTGAGCAGGAAAAGAAGAAGATTGAAAACGAAGAACTTAAATATAACAATGAAATTGAAAAATTAAAAGAGCAGTTAAAAGCTTCGGCAGATGAAGAAAGTAAAGCTTTAAATGCTAAAATTCTCGAATTGCAAGCAAAACTTGCTGATGTCACTATTAAAAAAGATAATATCGTTCAACTTCAAAATGGTAAGGCAGGTAATGTATATATTATAAGTAATCTTGGATCGTTCGGTGAAAATGTATTTAAAGTTGGTATGACAAGAAGAATTGACCCGCAAGACAGAGTAAACGAATTAGGAAATGCTTCTGTACCATTTAAATTTGATGTACATAGTTTCATTTTTTCGGAAGATGCTGTTGGACTTGAAAGTAAATTACATAGCATTTTGAACGATAAAAGAGTTAATAAAGTCAATATGCGTAAGGAGTTTTTCTATACTACAGTAGATGAACTTGAAGAGCTTGTAAACAAAATTGAGCCGACTGCTGAATTTAATAAAACTATGCTCGCAGAAGAATTTAGACAATCTCAATCATCTAATGAAAATTATACAAATGATTACACAATAGATGAAGAAGATGAGTAAATAAATCCGCCCTGCTCGACTGGTCCTCGAACAGAGCGGAAAATCACCTACACAGCGTGCAGATGATACGATATAACGCAATAATATTGTATCACACCCTTGTAAATTTTTCAATGACTAATTTACAGGGGATTTTTGCACACTTTTTAGATAAAAAGGAGTGTTTCAAATGGCAGAACCTAAAAAAATGCCATCGGGCAACTGGCGTGTGCGTGTCTTTCTTGGTAAAGACAAAGACGGAAAGAAAAAGTACAAATCAATTACAGCCCCAACAAAAAAAGAAGCGAAAAAGGCAGCGGATAGATTTGAGCTGTCGCTGACTACCTCTTGTATCGATTATAATGACCTCACGCTTGAGCAGGCTTACGAAATGTATATTGATAGTAAGTCAGCAGTTCTTAGTCCAAGTACCATAGCTGGATATGAAAAAATTAAGCGTAACTACTTTACTGAATTAATGCCGTTTAAGCTTACTAAGCTTACCGCTGTATTGATTCAGAACTCAGTTAATGCGTTGTCAGTTGCTCACAGCCCTAAGACCGTTCGCAATGCTCACGGCTTGTTGTCCGCAGTTCTGAAAGCTTATTATCCTTCCTTGACTCTCAATACAACGCTACCGCAAAAAATAAAGCCGCAATATACCATTCCGACAACAGAGGACATTAACAAGTTGCTCGAACTTGCAGATGATAGACTGCGAGTCCCCATCAAGCTCGCAAGCCAAGGTTCTCTACGCCGTTCCGAGATATGTGCATTACAGCCTTCTGATTTCAACAGTTTCGGGGTAAGTATAACTAAAGCGGTAGTCGCTGACAGTAACGGTAAATTTATTGTCAAGACAACAAAGACCGAGGCAGGCACACGCTTTGTACCACTGCCGTCTAATCTCATTAAGGAGTGTAGGAAATGGCAGCACTTTGGTATTTCACCGTCAACTCTTTCAAGTGCCTTTAACCGTCTTGTTGAAAAAGCAGATGTGGCGCATTTTAGCTTTCACAAGCTCCGTCATTATTTTGCGTCTGAGTGTCACGCACAAGGTATCCCAGACCAGTATATCGCCGAGATAGGAGGGTGGCAGACAGTAGAAATGCTACACAAGATATATCAACACACATTAAGAGATAAGACTGATACAATAGCCGCAAAAATAGTCACGATGTTTAGTGCAAATTTCGCAGATGACCCGAAAGATGACACAAAAATAAAAAAGGCTTGATTTTATCGGCTTTTTAATTGCTTTAAGTGAGGGTTCGATTCCCCTCATCTCCACCAAATGTGTATTGGACGAACTTCTACTTTTTCAGCGGCGGATTTGCCGTCAAGGTGATGCTCTGCTACGAAACAAAAAAGAGCCAAAGTCACGAAGATTTTGGTTCTTTTTATATTTTTTCTTAACAAAACGAAAAGAATGGTTTTAATATTGAGAATTGTATATAACGAAGGTTTTTCTATAAATCCTGAGAAAACAAGAGTTGCAAGAAGCAACGCAAGGCAAGAAGTTACAGGGATTGTAGTTAATTCTCATATGCAGATTTCTAAAGAAAAGAGAAAGCAGATTCGACAACAGATTTATTATATAAGGAAATATGGATTAGAATCCCATTTGGAGCGGATTGAGGAGAATCGTGCTAATCACCTTTTAGGACAAATCAATTTTGCCCTATTCGTCAACCCTAAGGACGAAGAAATGAAAGAATATTTTGATACAGTAAAAACAATTATGAAAAATCAAAATGAATAATAGTTTATCCGCCTATTGTAAATGCAGTAGGCGGCTTTTATTTGTAAATATAAAATCACACATTTGTAAAAATACATTTACTTTTGCTAAAATATTGGCAAGGGAGGATTTGATATGCGAGATGAGAAGAGTTACATAGCACTTGATGATTTTGAACGGTTACCTCTCAGGTCTTGACAAACAGGCAGAAGATATATTTTCTCGGCTCGCAAAACAAATGGCAGAGTGTGAGGGAGTGACGGAAAAACTCAAGGCTGACGATCAAATGGAATGGGTTGATCGGATGAACAATATCCGCAGCAGAGCAAAGGAAGTCATAAATAATGAATTGATTTTTTCATAAAAAATTAACTGTGCTGTAAACATCAAAAGGATTTACAGCACAGTTTTTGCTATTCATTTTCTGTTTAACAGATTATTCAACCTTCATCATTCGGTAGCCTACGCCGATATGCATTTGGATATATTGGGGAGAATCTGCGTCCTTCTCCAGCTTTTTGCGGAGCGTTGCCATAAAAACACGCAAGGAAGCAATATCGTTATCCCAACTGCTGCCCCAAATGTTCTGGGTAATAAAGGTATGGGTTAAAACCTTGCCGATATTTCTTGAAAGCAGACACAAAAGCTTATATTCAATAGGTGTAAGGTGCAGTTCATCGTCGCCGAGATAGGCGCATCCTGCGGCATAATCTACACGAAGCTGACCGTTTGTGAAAACAGACGCTTCGGCGGCCTCATTCTGTATCATATTAAGCCGCCTTTGTGTAACCCTGAGCCTTGCCAATAATTCTTCCACAGAAAACGGTTTGGTCAGATAATCGTCGGCCCCCGCATCGAGTGCGTCAATTTTATCTGTATCTTCACTTCGTGCACTTATGACTATAATCGGCATATTCGACCAAGTGTGGATTTTTTTGATTACTTCAACACCGTCAATATCGGGAAGTCCTAAATCTAAGAGGACAATATCGGGATTGTGCGATGACGCTTCCAAAATGGCGCTGCCACCGTTAGGTGCGGTTAAGTATCTGTAATCGTGTGCTTTAAGGGTTGTTGTAATAAGATTTTTGACCGAATTATCATCTTCTACAACCAATATCAATTGTTTATTCATGAATTTCTACATCCCCGGCAGGTAATGTAACGGTGAACATCGTGCCGTGTATTGTCCGAAACGGTTATTTTGCCGCCGTGTGCATTTACAATGGAACGGCACAGCGACAATCCTAACCCTAAACTGCGGCGGCTGTCTGCGATTTTATTCGCGCCGATGTAAAACATATCGAACACCCGCTCTTTCATTTCATCGGGTATCCCGTCGCCGTCATCGGCAATAGATATAACGGCTTTATCCCCTTGCTTCCAGGTTTTAATCAGAATATTGGAGCCTTTCGGCGTGTATTTAATTGCGTTGTCCACAATATTTATAACAACCTGTACCATCAGCTTTGCGTCCATTTTGGCAAGAAGATAGTCTTCTTTATGCCGGACGGTAATATGATGTTCTACGCTTTTTCTGTTCACATGATGAAGCGCTTCTGTAATGACATCGTCCACTAAATCCTCTGTAATATGAAGATTCAACCGTCCCTCTTCAATTCTTGTTACCGAAAGTAGATTTTCCACAAGATTGATAAGCCACATAGAGTCATCGTAAATATCTGTATAAAGCTGATTCTTTGTCGCTTCATCAAAGGAATTGCCGTTTGATATGAGATTGCTTGCGTTCCCCGAAATAGAAGTAAGCGGTGTTCGCAGATCGTGCGAAATAGCCCGCAGGAGATTTGCACGGAGCTGTTCATTCTTAGCAAGAATTGCCGCTTCTTCTTTTTCTGTTGCGTTCTTTTCATTTTCCAGCGACAGAGCACATTCGCCGAGTATGGACAAAAGAATACTTTTTTCAAACGCATCAAGGGGCTCATCGCCTATATAAATACCGACAACGCCGTAAACTCGGCTGTTAACTCTTACGGCGAGGTATAGGCATTTTGCGTTTGAAAGTGTTTCGGTAGTAGCACCTGCGTGTTTGTTATTTTTTAGCACCCATTCCGCAACCGCCTCTTCTTTTGTACCCGTTATTTCTTTGTCTGTTTTATCTCCCGAAACTGTAAAAATATGAGGTTCTCCGAGCGTTTCGCCCTCAGTCAGATAAAACCACTATATCCTTTCCGAGTAGCTTTATAAGCTGATTTGCCGTTGCGAAAACGATTTCGTTTTTGTCTTTTGCCTGTTGCAAAAGCTGATTTGTATCAAACAGCACCTTTGTTCTGTAAGCCGCCTTTGCAGACTGTTTCGCATGCTCTTTCAACTTCACGGCAAGCGAGCTTGTGAGCAGTGCCGCCAAAAACATAATTAAAAAGGTGACAGGATATCCTTGATTGTAAGCCCGAAGTGTGAACTGCGGATCGGTAAAGAAAAAGTTGAAAACCAAAACGCTGACAATAGAAGAAATCAGGCTGTAAACCCGATGTCTTGTAACGACCGAGGTCACAAGAACGCCGAGAACATATACCGTGATGATATTTGCCTCTGCAAACCCCAATTGCCTGAACAGCATTCCTATACAGCTTGCCAAAATTAAAATGGCAACGCTTTTTAAAAGATCAGAAACCGAAAACACGATTCCATTTTTCTTCCTTGCTTTTTGGGCGCGGTATGCGGCGTTTTTGCCGCCGGCATCGGGTATGATATTCACATCTAAATTCGGCGCTCTTGCAATCAGTTTTTCTGTAAGAGTAGGTTTAGAAAATATGCTCTTTCGAGTTGCGGAGCTTCTTCCTATCACAATTTTTGAAACACCCGAAAGTCTTGCAAATTCGGCAATTTGGTAGGAAACATCTTCACCGTACACGGTTTCAATTTTAGCGCCTAATTGTTCTGCAATATGCATATTGTTTCGCAGACGTTTTACATCTTCCTCGGACATTACCTGATAATCAGGGGTTTCAACAAACAGTGCGGTAAAAGTGCCCTTAAAGGCATTCGCCATTCGGGCGGCGGTGCGGATAATTTTTGCATTCGACGGTGACGACGAAAGGCATACAAGAATATGCTCATCGGTATGATAATCGCTGTGACTTTTCGTTCTGACGGTTTCGGTAAGCAGATTCACCCTGTCGGCACAGCGGCGCAAGGCAATTTCACGAAGCGCCGTTAGATTTTCAACGGTAAAGAAATTCTCTGTTGCACGCTCAGCTTGAGTCGGGTTATAAACTTTGCCCGCTTGTAGCCGTTCAATCAATTCCTGCGGCTCAATGTCAACAAGCTCAACCTGACTTGCGTTATCAAATACCGAATCGGGGATTCGCTCATGTACCATAATGCCCGTTATAGATGCAACGGTGTCATTTATACTTTCAATATGCTGAACGTTTACCGTGGTATAAACGTCTATTCCCGCATTAAGTAACTCTTCAATATCCTGATAACGCTTTGTATCCCGACACACGGGGGCTTTGGTATGGGCAAGCTCATCCACAAGAATTAACTGTGGATGTCTGGCAAGTGCAGCGTCCAGATTAAATTCTGAAAGAGTAATTCCGTTATATTCCGAAACAAGATTCGGAAGACATTCCAATCCGTTTACAAGTGCAGAGGCTGAGGACTGGCATGAGGTTCAATATAGCCGGCAACGACATCAATACCATGCCTCTTTACCGAATGAGCTGCTTTCAGCATAGCATAGGTTTTGCCGACTCCTGCGGCATAGCCGAAAAAGATTTTCAAATGTCCTCTGTTTAGGTTCTGTTTCTCCTTTTCAATTTCTTTTAGAAAATGTTCTGGACTTTGCCTTATTTCATCCATATAAACACCTATGTAAGTCTCATATTTCAAGTTGGAAAAATTAAAAAAATTTCTTCTTTTTGAAGTAGATGATTTCTCCTATTGCGATAATAAGAGAAACAATAATCACCGACAGATAACCGTATCGCCACTTCAGCTCCGGCATATAAGCAAAGTTCATTCCATACCATCCCGTAATTAAAGTAAGAGGCAGAAAAAAGGTGGTGACGATTGTGAGAATCCCCATAATCTTATTTTGCCGCGCATCCTGCATAGATTGATAAAGCTCACGAAGTTGAAGCATATTTTCACGAAGCAACTTTACATGGTTTTGCAATCTCTCGGCACGATGGGTAAATTTATCCCAGTCCTGCGTATCGTTTGCAAATGGAGAACACGCGCGGGATTGAAACAACTCTCCGATATCTGTTAGTTGTTCATAGTAAGCATTTAATTCAGACAGCTTTTGCCTGCGTTTTGTGAGCAGAGGGAAAAAGTCTGTCGAACCGCCGGAGCCGATATTTTCTTCCATTTTTTCTGTTTCTGACTCGATGTGAGAAAGATAGAGAACATCATCCTCTATCATTTGCTCCATAAACTGCAAAAGAAGCTGAGCCGGACTGTTCAGTTCCTGAAACATACTTATTCGTTTTTCTACAAATAATTTCAAATTGCCTACATCTTCCACAAATAAGAGCGACTGTCCCGTCAAATAAAAGCTGAAGGAAAGCTGCGGTGAACGCTGTTCACTTTTTTGAGGCAGGCGTAATGTTCCGATGATGCAGTTTTTGAAAACCTCTGCCTTACAATAACGAATCGATCCAAGACAGTGAAGAAGTTCTTTATAATACGGTAGTTGTTCTTTACATTCGTGAAATTCCGCCGTACTCATAAATGTAAAAAACGGCTTTTTATCGCCGCAGTTTTGGGCGGCTTGCAGACTCCCGTCTTTTGAATTTATAAAGTATTGCATTACAACTCCCCCTTTCTACTTTTTATTATATCACATATATCACAAGTATAAAAGTATTTTCTACTTTACATATTCCGCATTGATCACCGCTTGATTTGAAAAGAGAAAATCAGAGAAGCTATTTGCAAAGGCATTATTTGAAGCCTTTTTCCATATCACAGCGGTCTGAATTACGGAAGGATCCGTCGGTTCTATCGTACATCCTGCTTTCTCACAGATAATACTATTTTGCTTTGTAGAAATGATAAGACAGCGGTATGTATCGTCATTTGCAGAAGCATTGTTTTCAATAAAGCCAAAGTCAATGCGATTTTTGTTTAGCTTATCATATATATCCTCTGTATTTCCAAACAGGAAATGAAGCTGACAATTCGGATTTCCTTTTGAAAACTTTTCAAATAGCGGTATCAGCGAATCCAAGATCATAGGATTATCAAACGCAATAAAAAGGCTGTTTACTGCAATTTCTTCGTCAATTAAGTGGTGGTTATTTGCTAAAAAATCGTCAAGCCTTTTCATTATAAAGTAACCGAACACAATCATGACAGCCACTGCGCACACTAACAATAATTCTTTCATGCTTTCCGTCTTCTTTCGGAATTTATATGTGAAAACACTTTTGTATGTTTTTGGTATCACCCAGCACCAAAATAGTGTCACCCGGTATAAAGCTTGTTTCAGGCGCAAAATTTAGATTCATTTTACCGTCGCGTTTAATCGCTATAATATTGATACCGTGCTTTTTACGCACATCTGCTTCAATAACGGTTTTTCCGATCCATTTTTCGGGTACGGAAATTTCAAAAATTGCATGATCGCTGTCCAACTCTATGTAATCGAGGATATGGTCGGCAGTATAGCGGATGGCCGTCCAATCCGCAAGCTGCCTTTCGGGATATACGATTTCATCCGCACCGTTTCGCAGAAGGAATTTTGCGTGTACTTCCCGTGCCGCACGGGAAACTATCTTTTTGGCATCCAATTCCTTTAATAGAGATGTCGTTTCAAGCGAGCTTTGAAAATCGTCCCCGATTGCAACGATGCAAACATCAAAATTATTTACGCCCAAAGACTCCAAAAACTCCTCATTTGTTGCATCACCTATTTGCGCGTTCATAACAAAGGGCAATACCGCATTTACTCTTTTTTCGTCTTTGTCTACTGCCATAACCTGATGCCGCATCTCGTTAAGCTTCATAGCAATATACCTGCCAAACCTTCCAAGCCCTATTAATAAAACAGATTTCATATTATTTCTCCTTTAGCCAACCGTTATTTTTTCCTGCGGATATTTTGTTACGTTTGTCCCCGTACCTTTCATTTCCGCAAATATCAATGTCAGTCCTCCGACTCTTCCGAAAAACATGAGTATAATCAGAATGAACTGCGAAGCAATCCCCAACTGTGAGGTGATGCCAAGCGAAAGCCCCACCGTTCCGATTGCCGACGCTGTTTCAAACAGTGACGGGAGCAATGGAAGATTTTCGATGCGGCTGATGATCATTCCGCCACTTATAAACAGCCCAATATACAGTAAAAAGATAGTTGCCGCACTTTTCACGGTATCGTCGGATATGCGCCGTTTGAAAAAGTGTGTATCTTCCTTTTTACGAAACACGGACAGCGCCGATGAAACCAAAACGGCGATTGTGGTGGTTTTCATACCGCCAGCCGTTGAACCGGGCGAACCGCCGATCAGCATCAACAATATTATCAGCATTTGACCTGTCTCACTGAAGGATGTTAAATCCGTGGTATTAAAGCCGGCTGTTCTCGGCGTAACAGACTGGAAAAGAGAGGTCAGAATTCTTTCTCCCAGTGGAAGGTTCTGATACTCGAAAAAGAAAAAGTAAAGCGATGGCAGGATAATCAGTATTCCCGTAATCGTGAGGATAACCTTGCTTTGCATTCGGTATTTTCTGAAATGAAGCTTATTGTTATTAATATCTTCCCAAGTTAAAAAGCCTATTCCGCCGATAATAATAAGGGCCATAACCGTGAAGTTGAAAAAAGGCTGTGATGAATAAGAGGTTAATGACGAAAATGGCTCTTTAATGCCGATTAAGTCAAAGCCTGCGTTGCAGAATGCCGAAACAGAATGGAACAAGGCGTACCATAAACCCTTCGTAATTCCGAAATCACGGATAAAAGCCGGCAAAAGCAGGGCTGCTCCAATCAGCTCAATGCACACCGAGGTTTTTAATATAAATTTTGTAAGCCGCACAATGCCGCCGACATGATGTGCAGAAACTGCCTCCTGCATAGTACTTCTCTGCATTAGACCTATTTTTCGACCTGAAAAAGCCGCAACTGAAACCGCAACCGTGACAATGCCCATACCGCCGATTTGAATTAAAAACAGTATTACGCTCTGCCCGAACATTGACCAGTATGTAGCGGTATCGTGTATAACCAAACCGGTTACACAAACTGCGGAGGTGGCGGTAAACAGTGCGTCTGAACATACAGCGCCTTTGCCGTCCCTTGTTGCAACGGGCAGCATTAACAGTATGCTGCCTAAAATTATCACAGACAGAAAGCCTAATATAATAATCTGGAACGAAGTAATGTGCTTGTGTTTTGGATTTTGTCGTTTTATCATAACGGATACCTTCGCAATCTTAATATCAAATTTAGACTTTCTTTATTTTATCTTAATCTGGATTAAATCGGCGTAAGCAAGATAAAGACGATATTAAGATTGCATAAAGATAAAGGCGGAAAAGCCGAAACTCTTCCGCCTTAAAACTATTACAGAATTCCGTCCAGCATCAAATTTACTTTAAGAACATTTACTGTTTCTTCTCCGAAAACTCCTAAGAATTTACCGTCGGTGCATTTCTTAATAATCTCCCGTACCTCGTCCTCGGTCATATCGTTTGCTTTTGCGATTCTTGCCACCTGATACTCGGCGGCGGCGGGGGAAATATGGGGGTCAAGTCCGCTGCCCGAGCAGGTCACAAGATCAACGGGGATTGCTGTTTCGTCCATGTCGGGATTGGCCTCCCGCAGTTTTTCCACACGCTCTTTCACCAAAGCCTCATATTCTTCGCTTGCCGGGGAAAGGTTGGACGGTGAGGCATACATCAGAGTTTTTCCGTTTTCGTCCTTGTAGGTTGAAACATCAATATTCATAATGCGCCCCTACATATGTCCGTCATCCGTATACTGCTGACCGAGCAGCTCACAACCGTACTTTTTTCCGTCAACCTCAATAATACTCCCGTTTGCTTTGTCGGGGAAAATAAGCTGCGCAAACCCTGTAACGACACCCGTATAAACCACGCCGCAGAGCAATGTGAATATAAGAAAAATTATTGCCGCTCTCGTCAGTATATTTTTTAATGTTTTCATTATAAAACCTCCTTATGCCAAGCCGAACAGTACAAGCAGCATATCAATCAGCTTAACGAAGATGAAGGGTGTCGCCAAACCGCCGAGACCGTAAATTAACAGGTTGCGGGAGAAAAGCTTGCCTGCGGGAACCTCACGGTATTTCACACCTTTGAGTGCCAGTGGAATCAGCGCAATAATAATCAGCGCATTGTAGATGATTGCCGATAAAACAGCGCTTTGCGGGGAATGAAGTCCCATAATGTTAAGTGCCGAAAGACCCGGATACAGTCCCATAAACAAGGCGGGAATAATGGCGAAATACTTTGCTACATCGTTCGCTATGGAGAAGGTGGTCAGACTGCCTCTTGTCATCAAAAGCTGTTTACCGATACGGACGATATCAATAAGCTTTGTCGGTGACGAATCAAGATCAACCATATTTCCCGCTTCCTTTGCCGCCTGTGTGCCGGTGTTCATTGCAACCGCCACATCAACCTGTGCAAGTGCGGGTGCGTCGTTCGTGCCGTCGCCCGTCATTGCCACAAGGTGTCCTTTGCTCTGAAAATCGCGTATCATTTGAAGCTTGCCTTCGGGAGTTGCTTCGGCAAGGAAATCATCCACGCCCGCTTCTGCCGCAATGGCGGCGGCGGTCATCGGGTTATCGCCTGTAATCATAATGGTTTTTATACCCATTTTACGAAGATCCGCAAACTTTTCCTTAAAGCCCTGCTTGATAATGTCTTTTAGATGAATAACGCCTAAAATCTTATGATTTTTCGCTACAACAAGGGGAGTTCCGCCTTCGTTCGCAATCTCTTTAACGATTCGGTCGCATTCCTCCGAATAAATTCCGCCGCTTTCGGTTACATATTTTTCCATGGTATCGGCGGCTCCCTTGCGGATTTCGTTGCCGTCATAATCAACGCCGCTCATACGGGTTTTCGCCGTAAAGGGAATAAATGTCATATTCTTGTCGGAAAGCTCTCTGCCACGAATATTGAATTTTTCTTTTGCGAGAATAACCACGCTTCTGCCTTCGGGCGTTTCATCGGCAAGAGAGGATAGCTGTGCCGCATCGGCAAGTTCTTGTTCACTTACACCGTCTACGGGAATAAATGCGTTCGCCTTGCGGTTACCGAGCGTAATTGTTCCGGTTTTATCAAGCATCAATATATCCACATCGCCTGCGGCTTCAATAGCTCTTCCGCTCATAGCAAGTACATTTGCTTGGTTCAGTCTGCTCATTCCCGCAATACCGATAGCGGAAAGCAATGCGCCGATGGTGGTAGGGGCAAGGCAGACAAGCAACGCTACTAAGGTAGTAACAGAGGTGGGGTTATCAATTCCCGCCTGTTTTGCCGAGAATATGGAGTAGGTATAAAGTGATACCGTAACAAGAATAAAGATAATGGAAAGGGCGACAAGAAAAATCTGCAATGCGATTTCGTTTGGCGTCTTTTTACGGGAAGCGCCCTCGACCATGGCAATCATTTTATCAAGGAAGCTTTCGCCCGCTTCGCTTGTTATCCGCACAACGATCCAATCGGAAAGTACGGTAGTACCGCCGGTTACTGCGCTTCTGTCGCCGCCTGCCTCACGGATAACGGGTGCGGATTCGCCTGTGATAGCGCTTTCGTCTACGGAAGAGGCTCCCTCAATAACCTCACCGTCGCCCGGAATTTGCTCTCCTGCTTTCACAATGACAATGTCGCCTTTTTTAAGCAACGCGGAAGAAACAGCGGTTATCTGTTCTTTCTTATCGGCAGAGGGTATCTTGTGTGCCTCCACATCTTTTTTTGAAGCTCTCAGAGCGTCCGCCTGCGCCTTGCCTCTGCCCTCGGCAATCGCTTCGGCAAAATTTGCGAATATGCAGGTAAACCACAGAATAACTGCGATTGCCAAGGTATATCCGCTTGAAGCGTCCTTTAGACCGAATAGTGATACAATCCATAGTCCGCTTGTGAGGATCGCCGAAATATATACCAAAAGCATAACGGGGTTTTGCACCTGTGTTTTGGGATTTAGTTTTACAAATGAATCTTTTATGGCTCTGCCGAGCATCTTTTTATCGGCAAAAGCACTTTTATTATCTGATGCCATAACAGTGCCTCCTTAAATAACATTATTGAAAAATTCGGCGAGCGGTCCTAACGCCAACGCCGGTAAGAAACTGAGTGCGCCTATAATAAGGACGATTAAAATCAGCAGGAATACAAACATACCGTTTGTTGTGAAAAGTGTACCTGCGTTTGTTGCAATCTTCTTTTTGCCGGCAAGACTGCCCGCGATCGCCAGTGTTCCTATGATCGGAAGGAAACGGGCAAACAGCATGACAAGACCGAGCGAAACATTCAAGAATACGGTGTTTGCATTAAAGCCGGCAAAGGCAGAGCCGTTGTTACCGCCGCAGGAAGAATATGTGTACAGCATTTCGGAAAAGCCGTGCGCTCCGCTGTTGTTTAGGCTGTCCGCCACACTCGGAACGACCGCCGCAAGTCCGCTGCCGATAAGAATAGCAATCGGCGTTGCAAGGCAAACAAGCACAGACCATTTCATTTCATAAGGTTCAATCTTTTTGCCTAAAAACTCCGGCGTTCTGCCGACCATAAGTCCGGCTATAAATACCGTCAGAATGGCAAAGGCAAGCATACCGTAAAGACCGCAGCCAACGCCGCCGAAGATAACCTCGCCGAGCTGCATCAGGAGCATTGTCACCATACCGCCGAGCGGTGTGTAACTGTCGTGCATGGAGTTTACAGAGCCGTTGGAAGCCGCCGTTGTAAATGCCGCCCAAGTAGAGGATGTTGCAATACCGAATCGGGTTTCCTTACCTTCCATATTGCCGCCCGCCTGGTCGGTCATTGAGACGTTGACACCATCCTGTGCAAGTTGCGGCGTCGCAACCTGTTCGCTGACGGCAATCGTGCCCAGCGCCAGCGCAAGGCATATAAACATCGCCATAAAGATTGCAACGCCCTGTTTTTTATTCTTTACCGCCTTGCCAAAGGTGAAGCACAGCGCCGCAGGAATAAGCAAAATTGAAAGCATTTCAATCAAATTTGTAAAAGCGTTCGGGTTTTCAAGCGGATGAGCGGAGTTAACGCCCATATAACCGCCGCCGTTTGTACCCGTTTGCTTAATGGCGACCTGGCTTGCCGCAGGACCCATAGGTACAAACTGTTCGGTAACAATTTCGGCGTCTTCTATTTTTTTGCCGTCAACTGTTACGGTATTTGTATCAAGGTCAATTTCGGCGTTTTCAAGAATTTCGCCGTCTGCGCTTACCGCAATCGGTTCAACGAGCGATACGGTTTCAGCGCTTTTCAGGTTCTGAATCACGCCGCCGCCCACAAGGCAAAGGGAGATGACAAGATTCAGCGGAATCAAAATATGAATGACGATTCTTGTTATATCAACCCAAAAGCTGCCTAATCCATCGGCTTTTACTTTTATAAATCCCCGTATCAGGGCAAACAGCACGGCAATACCCGTAGCTGCGGAAACAAAGTTCTGCACGGTAAGTCCGAGCGCTTGGGTCAGATAGCTTAATGTGGACTCGCCGCTGTATGCCTGCCAGTTTGTATTGGTTACGAAACTGGCTGCGGTATTAAAGGACAAATCCCATTTTACACCCGAAATCCCCTGCGGATTTCCGGGAAGAACTCCCTGCAAAATCTGAATCAAAAACAGAAAAATAAGTCCGATGCCTGAAAAAATCAGAACGGAAACGGCATATTTTTTCCGGTTCATTTGCTCGTCCTTTTTGACGCGCATAACCTTATACACAGCGTTTTCACAGGGCGTTAGAATTTTGGAAAGAAAGGTTTTCTCTCCGTTCATTACTTTCTTGATATAAGCGCCGAGCGGAATCGCCAAAACAATAAGAACGGCAAGATAGAGTATGTATTGTATTACCGCACTCATTTTTGCTCATCCCCTTTCATCAGTATGTAAACATAGTAGATTAGCAGTGCCGCAGCACAAAGACCGATAAATCCGATTATAATATTCATAGTCTTACCTCCTTATTTGATATTTTAACAGCAAAAAGATTAAATCGGGATTAGCAGAATATACAGCGCATTAAAACTATATTAAGACGCTTACAGCCATCCGAAAATCAAAGCAATCGGAACCGTAATAATTACGGTGAAGAAAAACACGGTAGCGAGAACACAAATCGGCATACCGATAAATACCGCAAAAAAGGACAGATACGGATGCTTGAATGCGAAATGCTCCGCTTGTGCTTCAATGCGCTTATCAAATTCGTGTATAGCTTTAAATATGGCTGACATATTTAATCCCTCCTTACGCTAAAAGAATAGCACAGGAGAAATAAAAACGGGAAAAAGACCTCATTGATTACTGTTAAGAAAAAATAAAGCCTAAATTAGCGGAACATACCTACCAAAATGGAAAGCGGCGACAGAAAGAATAGAATCTTCCTGCCGCCGCTTTTTGCTAATTTATATTAAATCATTTATTGCTTTTCTTAATTTCTCCAACGCCTTTTCACACTTGTTATGAGCCGCATTTGCTGAGCTGTATTCGTGGTCTGTAGCAATATCCGTATACATCATCTTCTTGATTGGCTTCTTTTTCGGCTCACCGTATTCGTCCAAATCGTTATGAACTATATAAAACACACTATGGCATTCAAAGCAAAAACCGAGTCTTTGAGATAACATTTTCCGTTCGGTATACTCCGGATTTTCGTATGCTTCCCACAGTCGGGTATACAGCTCATTTTTCATAAACAGCGTATAAGTGTCAGAGGTACCGTCGGAATGTGCCTCCTCTGTGCATTCTTCACCGTCATCGTCTGTGTATTGCCGATACAAATCCACCCGGTTTTCATTGAGCAGACCGCCGAGTAATATTTCTTTAGCGTTTTCAACGGTTTCCTCAAGCTCGCCTGCAACCTTTATCAGTGTTTCATCTGAATAATCAAGCTCGTATTTGTACCATATCGCCATTGCTTTACGGAGCTTGGCATATTCTGCGATGCTTTGTGCTGTGAAGCCTGTACGCATAGAGCGCACATAGTCCAGTATCTCCCGTTCCACATACCGTTCCTTGAACGAGGTAAACGGCACGCCTTGCTTAATATCGTAGTTTTTAATGCTTTGAGCAGTCCGGAAATATATGCCTGTTTCATATCCGCAAAATGCTCCGGCATAAAGAGTTTTCGCATATATTCCTGCACATTGTTGTTAAGCGTTTTTTCATAATAGTGCAGAAACCAAGCAAGATATCGGTTATCTTTCTTTTTCAGATAGGTTACAATATATTCCTGCAAATTCCATTTCGGCGGTGCCGGCTTCAATTGATACATATTTAAATCTGCTTTATCTATATAAATTTCTGTCACGGCATTCACCTCCGTTCTGTGATACTTACCGTTATTTTAACTGCTTATCGACTTCGGCGTAGAGCTTTTCACGGCTCATATCCGACTCATACTGACTGTTGGCATATTCCGTGTCCTCTTTTGCCTGCTGCATACGCTCTTTTGCAAGATCAAGCGCTGCGGCGGCAAATTCTTCTGTGACAGTACCTCGTTTTCTTTCCATACGAAGCACAGAGCAGCGGTTTTTATAGATGCGGATAACAGGATTTCCGGCCGCTAATTCTTTTCGGTTGATCCTTGCCGCATATTTCCGGCAGGTAATGGCTTTGCCCTTGAGCTTAAACGGCGCATAGCCTGTACAATACTTTTGCCTTGCCGCAGAGGTCATAAGGAAATACTTTTTGCAGATATCGCACCTCCTTGGATAATGACCGTAATGTAAGCCTTCAAAGAAGTCGGTCATCACAAAGCTGTAATAGCTGTTGAAATAAAGCCTGCGAGCAAGAGTAGCCGTTTTACTGCGGCTGGCTTTCTTGATTGGTACATATTCCGTTGTCACGGGAAACGGCACAGAGCCGAATACTTCTAATGCTATGGGGAGCAAATGTTCCTCGTCAAATCGGTCAGCTTCATTTACACGGCTCACGAAAACTCTAAGCTTTTCAAAAGAATTGCGAATGTTGGCACTCAAAGTATCGTAGAAACTGAGTGTAGCATTGACTTCGCCAAGCAGAGCTTCAGTACGGTCAAAGAAGTCTTTTTCATATTCTTTCGGTAAGTTGTGAAACACTATTTGCCCCACATCCATTTGACCGATCTTTGCACGACGGGAAAAATATTCGCTTATGATATGTCCGTTTTCTTCAGAAAACAACGTTGCTATTCTGTTACGTTCATCATCTGTGCCGAGCATATCAAATGGCTTCAGCCACGGAAGTGCAGTAAAGATATTTACCATTCTTTCTCCGGCGTTCACATAGTCGCTGACTTTCAAATACCCAAGCCGCAACATCTTTTCAAGCTGCCAATTATCCGTTGTGAAAACGCCAATACGGGCGGCGGTGTCATTTTCGTAATACTGATTCAGCAGGTGTGCCGCAAAAGTCCCCGCAGGATAGCTCTTGCCGTTTTAAGAAGATGAGTGGGGAGGAAAGGCTTGACACCCGAAGTTATTGCCACCGTTATGAGCGAGGAAAAAGCAAATCAGCGTGAAATGTTCAAGATGCCGATGGAGCGCATTCGCAAATATGTCCCTAATGCCAATACAAAGCAGGCAGAAGACTTTGTTATGAAGGCTTGCGAGCATTACCGCCGCTATCTGATTCGACAGCGTGACCGAGAACGATGAGGTGAGCCTATGAAGAAATATACAAGGATTGATTATACCAAGGTAGAGTTACCCGAAGAAATGCTCACTTCTTTTGCAAAGGCATTAGCGCCAGAGATTAGGAAGTTCTATGATAGTGACGAGGGCAAAGCTTACTTTGAAAAATGGCTTACCAAACACCATGAATATGATGAACGGACACCTGATGCAACTGCATCGGGCGTCTGAGTTTTCGCACATTCGACAGCAAATAAAGGATGCTGCCATTGAAAACCTTTGGAAAGGTATTGAACAAGGACAATCGGTTGATATGCTGACTTAGCGTCTGCATAAACGACAAGCAGAAAAAGAGTAATTGGAAACTCAGCTTGCTATTGAGAACAACAAGAAAATCTGCCTATCCGAAGCGCAGATTTTAGCCTTTCTTGATTATGTGTGCGAAATGCCGTTTGATGATTTTAATAAGCGCAGAGCTATTATCAATATATTCGTTAAATCCATCTACTTGTATGACGATCATTTCACCCTAATTATCAACGCAAGTAAGAAGCCTTTGAACATCGACAATATCCCGCTTGATGATATTGAGGAAGCTTTTGAGGGCGAAAATACCGAAACGGAGGGGTGTTCATCCTTGATGACACCCGCTCCACCATTATAGTCACGACTGCATATGCAGTCGTGACTTTTTTAGTATATGATTATTCCAATATTTATGCGTTTTTTATAGCAAAACAAGAATCATTTATGAAGTATAAAACAACACAATATAAATTATGCAACCGTACACAGAATTTTATAGGGTGCCTTTATTTTGCATTATTTCTTTTTCATACAGTTTTTAAAACATTTTTTATCAAATGACGGGTTGAATGCGTAGAAATTCTTTTCGTCAAGTTTGTCGGTCATAAGTCTCAGATTTTCACCGAAGCGTTGATAGTGTACTACTTCACGCTCACGCAAAAATCTTATTGCATCTTTTACATCGTAATCATCGCAAAATCTTAAGATATTATCATAGGTTGATCGCGCTTTTTGTTCAGCCGCCATATTTTCGTGGAGATCTGTAATTGGATCGCCTTTTACCTGCATAGATGCGGCTGTAAAAGGTGAACCTCCTGCCGATTGCGGATATACGCCTGTTGTATGGTCAACAAAGTAATCTTCAAAGCCTTGCTTTTTGATTTCATCTTCCGTGAGGCCTTTTGTAAGCTGATATACAATTGCACCTATCATTTCAAGGTGATTTAATTCTTCGGTACCGATGTCGGTTAAGGTGGCTTTTAATTCCGGCAGCGGCATTGTAAATCTCTGACTTAAATATCTGAGTGATGCGCCGAGTTCTCCGTCAGGTCCACCGTACTCCGAAAAGTGATAATCAGATATAAAGAAATATATCAATCGAAGAAGTTGAGCGGTTAAAGACTATGCAATCTACAAAGCCTTTTAGTATTTCGTTCTTTTCTTTTTCGCTTATTGCAGGGCTTTTTAGAGTTGCTAAAAAGTTTTTCTTTTCTTTTACATTTTCTTTTCTTGGTTTAGTTTTTTCTTGTTTTAATTGAACTTGACGGGAAGAGAGGTTTTTTATTTTATCTTCTACAGACTTTTTGTATTCTTTTACTTCTTCAACGGTGTAGATTCCTTCAAGATATGCGTTTTTTATCCGTTGTATTTTTTGATTTTCTTTTTCGATTAAGTTAGTGTAATCAATGCAGTCAGCAACAGTTTGAGATAAAGACTTGACCGAAAGTTTAAAATCTTTGTTTTCAAAAACCTGTTCAAGTCCGAGTATTACAAGATTATTAATATTGGTAAGGCTGATGTAATGTGACTGTTTACATATTGATTTTGAGTATTTAATGCATTGCAGTCCTTTGTTTGAATATGCTAATGCAGAGCCGCAGTTGCTGCATTTTATTAAACCGTGCAGCATATATTCTTGTTTAATATTATTGTGTATGCCTTTTCTTTGTTTACGACCGTTAGTTTCTATCAAATTTTGAACTTTATAAAAAATTTCATCGCTGACAATAGATTTATGTACTCCTTGAGTGTACACAATATCTTTGTTGTTTGAATATCTGTAATCTGTTTTTCCGTTTTGATTCCAACGGATTTTTCCTATATAAACGGGATTTTTCAGGATATAATCTATTGTTCTGTTTTCAAAAGGATTTCCTCTTGTAGTTTTGACACCGATTTCGTTTAATTCGGATGCAATTTGCGTGCTGTTCTTTCCGTCTATATAATCGGTAAAGATTTTACGAACAATTGCTGCTTTTTCTTCGTTGATAACATATTGTTTATCGACTATATCATAACCGAAAGAGGGAATAGTCACCGGCTGACCTCGTTTGACTTTTTCTGACATTCCTCGCAGCACTTCCCCGGAAAGGCGGATTGAATAATATTCGTCCATCCATTCTATGATACGCTCAATAAGTGAAGAAAACGGATTTTCTTCATCAAGAGTTTCGGAACAGCTTATTACCGAAACATCATTCTTTTTAAGCATAGATTTATATACAATGCTTTCTTCTTGATTCCGTGCAAATCGACTGAACTTCCACACAAGTATTGCACTAAACGGTGCAGGCTTTTGCTTTGCAAGCCCTATCATCTCGATAAATTGCGGCCGTTTTTTGACATATTTGCCTGACAATCCGTCTTCTCGAAATATGTACTCTGACGGAATATTGTAACCGTTTTGTTTTGCGTATTCTTTTATTATACGCAGTTGACTGTCAGGAGAAAGCTCGGTTTGTCGGTCTGTAGATACTCTGATATATGCCGCAGCGGTTTTAAGTTCTTTTTCCATAATAATCACTTTCTATCGCTTAATCTAAGTGTATTTGCTATAAGTCATAATATGTTTCAGAGATAAAAATGTGTTGATTTTTGCTATATATGTTGCTTGGCATCTGTTAATTGATTTTGCAGAGCACATAATATATATGTAGGAATAGAATAAAGTTAAGGGGTGGTTATAAATGCCTAAGAGGCAAAGTTTTATGGTTAGAATACATTTACCGATTAACGGGAAATATTATTTGTGGTATGAAGTTGACGAAGAGAGAAATGTGAAATGGTATTTGCCTCGTGACGAGGCAGAGACACAAGAGGCTGTACAGAAAATGCTTGAAAATGTCGGAAAACATATGAGTAATTTTTACTCAAACAATTCAGAGTACATTAAAAATCTGTAAATATTGATATTTCAAAAAAATCAGGTCAATCTTTTATCGGATTGACCTGATTTAATATAATAGAATTTTGTATAAACAGTTTTATTTAGAAAAATCCCAATCAAGGAGTCGGTTACCTTTTACGATAAATGCCTTTTCGGAAATTTTAGCAAGTGGAGTGTCGCTGTAGCTGTCGGAATAAAATTCGTGAATTTTTGTGTCACCAAACATTTCTCTGTATCGCCTTACTTTTTCTTCACCGTGGCAGTTTATACCGCTGTATTTGCCTGTATGTTCGTCAACGACAGATGCCATAAGATAATTTATTTTGAGAGTTTTGCATATTGGTGCAAGTAAAAATTCTGGGGAGGCGGATATTATTACATCATCTTTTTGCTGTTGATTTTTATAAAACGGCTTGATTTTGTCAATATTAATATTCCAAAAGTCGGTTATGTCTTTTTGTATGTCGCAGTATTTTAAAAATTTATACATTTTTTCTTTAAACTGCGTTTTTGTGCCGATTTTAAAAACATAGAATTTAAGAAAAGCACCGATAAGTGAGGGGGCAAGCAATAAAATTTTTTTATGCCTTTTTAGAGAAAAAATATAGAAATCGGCGGTTGAGTCGCCGTCATATATTGTTTTATCAAAGTCATATACATTCATAAATAAACCTCTTAGTTACTTATTAGTTTTATAAATACTTATATTTTATAATTAATTATAGATTTTTGCAATACCCTTGTTCACCTAATAATCACTTATTTTCGGCATACTTACTGTTGCTTTTTACCCTGAAATATAGTATAGTATAATGTGAGTAATAATATAGGAGTAATACAGTGTTCGGTTATTTACAGATTGAAAAAGAGGAACTTCTTGTAAAAGAGTTTGAAACATATAAGGCTGTTTACTGCGGACTTTGCAAGCAAATGGGTAAAGATTATTCTTTTTTAACTCGTCTTACATTGAGCTATGACTGTACTTTTTACGCAATGCTTTTGATGTCATTACATTCTTCGTGCGGCGGTTTTAAGAAAGGCAGATGTACCTGCAATCCTCTTAAAAGATGTAATTTTGCTTACAGCCAAAATGACGATTACCAAAAGGCTGCGGCTTTTTCAATTATTACCGTTTACTACAAACTTATTGATGATATAAATGACAGCGGATTTTTTAAATCTCTGTTTTCGAGAATGATTAAGCCGTTTTTCTCACATCAGAGAAAGAAAGCTAAAAAGCGTTATCCGTGGATTGACGAATATGTGGCTGAAATGATGGAAAGACAGGCTGTTATTGAACAGGATAAAAGCTCTTCTGTTGATATTTCGGCAGACCCGACAGCTCAAATGCTCGGAAAAATCCTTGCAAAAGACGGTAATGACGAAACCGAGAGCCGAGTTTTATACGAATACGGATATAATATAGGCAGATGGATTTATCTTATGGATGCGGCAGACGATATAGAAAAAGACGCTAAGTCATTAAGTTTTAACCCTTTTATACAAGAGGACGGTTCAAGTTTAGACAACAATATTATTTCGCTCACTCTTAATCAGTGCCTTGCAAGGGCATATGATGCGTATAATTTACTTGATATAAACGGTTTTAAGGGGATACTTGACAATATGATGCTTAGAGGATTCCCGAAAATTCAGAATAAAATTACAGATAAAACCCAAAAGGACTCGGACAAATCTTTTGAGTCGCAGAAAGGAAGTAAAGATGAATAATCCTTATGAGGTTCTTGGCGTATCTGAAAATGCCAGCGATGAAGAAATTAAAGCAGCGTACAGAAAGCTTGCCAAAAAATATCATCCCGACAATTATGCGGACAGTCCGCTTGCAGATGTTGCCGAACAAAAAATGAAGGAAATCAATGAGGCTTACGATACAATAAATCAATTAAGGCAAAAGGGCAGAGGCTCGGGTTCAACTTCAAATGCAACCGGCGGATATTCTCACCAATCCACAAGATTTCACGGTGTAAGAATTTATATTCAGCGCAATATGATTAATGAGGCCGAACAGATTCTTGATAATACAGAGCAACAGTACCGTGACGCAGAATGGCATTACCTTAAAGGTATGTGTGCATATCGCAAGGGTTGGGCAAATCAGGCTTATTCTTACTTTACACAGGCTGTAAATATGGACCCTAACAATCAGGAGTACCGTGCGGCTCTTAATAATATGAATAATCAAAGGGCTTATAATTACGGCGGCTACACTCAAGGTACACCAAATACAGGTGACGGTGCTATGTGTGATTACTGCACCACATGTCTTTGTGTAAACTGTCTTACAAACTGTCTTTGCAACTGTTGCAGAATGGGCTGTTAATATGAAAAAGTCATCTTCAAGTCCGTTAAAAACAACCTTTAAAGTTACAATTTCGGGTGTATTGTCGGCACTTTCGCTTGTCTTTATGATGCTCACATCATTAGTGCCGCTCGGTACTTTTGCCTTTCCTTGTATGGCAGGAATTGTGCTTATGGTGATTGTAGTCGAAGCAGGTCATAAGTGGGCGTGGGGCGCATTTATATGTGTTTCACTGCTTTCGCTTTTCCTTGCGGGCGACAAGGAAGCTGTTGTATATTACATTATGTTTTTCGGTTATTATCCGATAATTAAAGGTGCAATAGAGGGAAAAATAAAAACAAGAGCTGTACAGCTTGTGCTTAAATATGCGGTATTCAATGCAGCGGTAATAGGAGCATTTTTTATAGCGGCTTTTTTACTTGCCGTGCCTGCTGAGGAATACACTATAGGCGGAATGTATGTACCGTGGATTTTCTTGCTTGCAGGAAATATATTCTTTACAATTTATGACTTGGCGGCAACAAAACTCGTTACATATTATATAGTTGTACTCAGAAACAAGCTTATAAAACCAAAATACAGAAAATGACAGAGGGTAGTATCATGAGAAAAGTAAGCGCAAAAAAATTAATAGTCCCGATTCTTGCGGCCGTATTGCTGCTTTTTTCACTTCCCGTAAATGCGGCTGAACTTTCACAGACAGAGCAGGCTGTGAGCGCAAGTGTGACGGCAGGAGCGTCAGGTTATGTAAATGGTGACGGAGTAAATCTTCGTTCGGGAGCGGGTACAAGCTACAGTGTTGTGACTGTTATGGGATACAAAACAGAATTTACCTTTGATGACGGAACTCTGTACAACGGCGAGTGGTACAAAATCACTCTTTCGGACGGTACAAAGGGATATATTTACTATGAATATGCTACCGCAAAAGAGGTTACAGATACTCTCGGAACGGGTTACATAAATGCAAGTGATGTAAATATGAGATCGGGTGCGGGTACAGATTATTCTGTTATTGCTACTCTTGATTACGGTACAAAATTTACCGCCGTTTCAAAAAGCGGTAATTGGTATTACATTGAACTTAGCAGCGGTACAAGGGGATATGTTTATGCGGATTATGTAACGCTTAATGCCGATGAACCGCAAAAGTCGGGACTTTCAAAGACAAGTCTTAGTATGTACAAAGGAAACTACAGCACTTTGTATGTAAACGGCGCAAAAGGTAATGTAAACTTTGCTTCATCAAATTCTAATATTGTATCTGTAACTTCGGACGGACTTTTATATGCAAAAGCTGCGGGTTCGGCAGTTATTACCGCAAGATATGACGGAATATCAGAGAGTTGCTATGTAACGGTTACAAGCGGAAGTTATGTAGGTATTTCCGATTCTGCGGTTCATATAAATAAAGATAAATCTGTTTTTCTTACCACAGATTCATATGTAGATTGGAAAACTTCAAATTCAAATGTAGCTACAGTCAGCGACGGTGTTGTATATGCCAAGAACGAGGGTACTGCCGTAATTTCGGCAGAAACAAGCTACGGTGCAGGTACCTGTATTGTAACTGTAGAAAAAACTGCGTCTGTTCGTTTCGTATATGCCACACCTAATTCGGCGCCTCTTAACAGCCTTGTTACTTTGAATGCTATAACCGATAATACAAAGCGTGGTTTGTATTTTACGATATCCAATGAAAAAGAAAGCTATACGCTTCACGCCGATTCAATAGAGAAAGACGGCGACAATATTATTTGGTCTGCAAAAACTGTGCTTGATACTTCGGGTACATGGAACTATACAGCGTATTCGCTCGCAGAGGACGAAAACTATTACAGAACTGTCGAAGATGATGCAGAGGGCGAAGTTTTTGTTACAACTTCAACCGATACTACAACTGCGGTTCTCGGTGAACGCCGTGCAAGCGATGAAATAATCTCTCTTATCGCAAATTATGAGGGATTTTTGCCTACGGTAACACCTGACTATATTACGGGTGACGCAACATTAGGTTATGGCAAGGTTGTGTGGTCCGGCGAACAATTTTACAATAATCTTTCAAAAACCGAGGCATATGCTTATCTTTGCCAAACCGTAAACAGTGGCGGATATACTTCTCGAGTTAATAAGTTTATGATTTCAAATAATGTAAAGTGTAACCAACAGCAGTTCGATGCACTTGTGTGCTTTACATATAATGTAGGAGCATATGCGCTTGACAATGACAGCGATTTGTCGGACACTTTACTTAATACAGCATATCAGCCTGCATTAAAACCGTCTGCAAATGCTCAAGGCTATGTAAGCGGTGACAGCGTAAATTTGAGAAGCGGAGCGTCAACATCTTATTCTGTTGTATCCCTTATGTCTTACGGTACAACCTTTACTTTCGTTGACGGCAGTCTTTATAATGATAATTGGTATAAAATTAAATTGAGTGACGGCACGGTGGGATATATTTATTCCGACTATGCTTCTGTAATGTCAGCAAGCAGAAGTCTTGATAATGTAAGTCAGTCTGCATATGCTAAGAATTTCTTTGCATATCACCATGCGGCAGGCGATTGCTATGAGGGACTTTTATACAGAAGAGTTGATGAGGCTGAAATATTCTTTTACGGTGATTACATAAGGGACGGTTACGAAAACAAGTACGGTTTCAGTTACACATGCGCCCGTAACCCGAGCTTTGGATTGTGATAAATTTTTAATTGGTATTACTTATTTGAAAGGGAGTATTATAATGAAGAAAATCGGTTTTATTGGTGCAGGAAATATGGCAACTGCAATTATCGGCAGTCTTATGGGACAGAATGACGGCAAGGCTGATTTTATTAATGTTTTTGACCTTGACAAGGAAAAATGCGATATTATGAGCAAAAAAGGCATTAATATTAAAAAATCCGCCGCTGATGTTATGCTTGAAAGCGACATTACCGTTCTCGCTGTTAAGCCGCAGAATTATCCCGAAGTGCTTGAGGCATTAAAGCCACAGGTAACAGATGACAAAGTTTTTGTTTCAATTGCGGCAGGTATTTCTATTTCATATGTGCAGAATCTTCTTGATTGTAAATGTCCTGTAGTAAGAGTTATGCCTAATACTCCGCTTTTGCTCGGCAAGGGTGCGTCTGCACTTTGCCCGTCAGATAATATCTCTGAAGAAGACAAACAGATTGTTTATAATATGTTTGCGGGCAGCGGCGTTTGTGAATATATTGCAGAAGAGCATATGAACGAGATTATATCTGTAAACGGAAGCAGCCCGGCATATATTTATCTCTTTGCAAAAGCAATGGCAGATTATGCTCAAGAGTGCGGCATTGATTATGACAAGGCAATGAATCTTATTTGTGCAACTCTTGAGGGTTCGGCTAAAATGCTTAAAGAGAGCGGCGACAGTGTTGATACACTCATTGAAAAAGTAAGTTCAAAGGGCGGTACTACCATTGCTGCTCTTGATGCAATGAAAGACCTCGGCTTTTATGATGCCGTTAAAAAAGGTATGGCTGCCTGCACAAAGAGGGCAGAAGAGCTCGGTAAGTAATTACATTAATAGATAATTAGCATACAAGCAAAATATTCCGCATATTTTTATTAAGGATAATTATATGGAGGAATGTTTTGTGAAAGGCTTTATATTTTCGATAAGAGAAAAAACAGATTTAATAAGAACAGGCAGATTTTCTCTGACAACACAAGATATAAAATATTACATAAAGAGATACGGAATTTATATATTGTTTATTTCAATGTTGATTGTCGGACTTGCCTGCGGAACTGTGTATGCAATGTCTGCCGACAAGGAAATGCTTGCTTCTCTTGATTTTTTGTTTTTTACAAATCTTGACGCACGGCTTTCACAAAATGTAATTAACACATTTTGTGCCTGCTTTGCATCTGATTTTATATTTTTGTTCGCAGTATTTTTACTCGGATTAACCCCTTGGGGAATCCCCGTACTGCCTTTTATTGTATTTTTAAAGGGCTTCGGTACGGGAATTACTGCCGGATATTTGTTTTCGGTTCATTCGTTAAAAGGTATAGTTTTCTATCTTTTTGTACTGTTGCCCGGAACATTTTTATTTTGTCTGGCACTTATTTTATTTTCTTCCGCCGCTTTTACCGCATCGGGAAATATGTTTTGGCAGATTATAGCGGATAAAAAAATGGGCGGATCTTCGCACAGGTATATATCGGACTTTCTTTCAAGGGGAGTGAGTTGTCTTATACTCGCTTTTCTTTCTGCCGTGCTTGACGCTGCATTATGGGGAGTTTTTGCGGGGAATTTTAATTTTTAACCTATGGAGGTCGAACAATGGCAGGGAAAAAAGCAAAGTTCGCTTTGACTGATTTTTTCAACAACCTATTTAATAATTTCGGTAAAATAGTTTTTACAAACCTATTGTTTGCCGTACCGCTTGCGGTGTTGGTTACGGCTTTTTATTTTCTTGACAGTGCATTAAAACTTAACGGATATTTTATTCTTATGCTTTCGATTATTCCGCTTTCACCTTTTTTTGCAGGCGTAACCCTTGTTACCTCAAGACTTGCAAGAGGAAAAGAAAATGTGGATGTTTTCAAAACATTTATTGAGGGCATAAAAAACAATTGGAAAAGATTTTTAATTCACGGTGTAATTACATACTTTGCGGTTATATTCAGTTATTTTTCAATAAGGCTGTACAGCGCATTAATTTCACAGCCGAATGCAGACTCGTTTTTCCTTGTAATGCTCTATGTTTGCCTGATAATTTCAATTATTATTGCAGTTGCATTTCTTTTTATTTTCTTTTATGTACCGTCAATGACAGTTACATTTGATTTGTCACTTAAAAATATTTATAAAAACAGTGCGCTTATGTCATTCGGTGAGTTAAAGCATAATATTATTGCAACATTCGGTATTTTTGTAATTGTGCTTTTTTGCGCTACAATTCTTATTTTTGTAGGCAATACAGACAGCAGTATTGCGCTTATAATTACAACCGCAATTCTTATGTTTGTACTTGTGCCTGCGCTTGCTTCTTATGTTATAAATGCCTCGGTTTATCCCGGAATGTATAACCTTATGACAGAAAAAGAAAAACGCTCTAAAAAAATTGATAAGAAAATGGACAACAGAAGAAAAGGTCAGTTTATTGACGAGGAAGATGAGGAAAACAATATAGCCGAGGAATTTCTTGACCTTGATGTCGAAGAGAATAAAGACGGCGATGAATATATTTTCTATAACGGAAAAATGGTTAAGCGAAGTGTAATTATTAAGATGAAAAAGGAAAGAGAGAAAGCAGAGGGGAAATCTGATGAAAGCAAAACACGCTGAAAAACGACCTAAAATAACAATAAGTCTGTGGCTTTTTATTGCTATAATTGCGTTTTTGGTGCTTTTAATTATCGGTATTACTTTTTATTCGGTACAGCGAGAACTTAATTCCGATAATAAGAACAATAACACAACGATTGCTGCAACAGAACAGACGACGGCAGCAGAAACCACACAGGCTGTTACAGAAGAAACAACCGAGCAGTCGATACAGAAAACTACAGAAGAAAGCACTGAAAAGGAAGAAGCTGCTGTTGAGCCGACCACACAGGCAATTGTAGTAAGCGGTGCAGAGAGTGCGGACAAAAATCTGAATTTTGACGCAGAGATGTATCCGTATAAGGCTTTTGACAATGTAGGCAAGCGTGATGCGTCTGTAAAAGAAGTTTTCGGCTCGGTATATGGCGGAGAGGGAATTACCTTTGATAAAAACGGACTCTTTTCCGATAATATAACCCAGTCGGAGTATAACTATGGTGCATATACCGTAACTGACGGCGTAATTAATATGACATACTCAAATGACAAAAATAAATCTGCGGAAATTATCTCGTACAAAGGCAATGTTCCGAGTGAAATAAAGATTGATTATGTCGGATATGATGTTTATTTTAAAATTGGAAGTGCAAATTAATGAGCAAAAGCAAAAAGAATAAAAAAAGAAACAAAGTAAATCATACCGATAATAAAAATAAACTTAACCGTAAAAAGGCAATTACAGTCACTGTTGTTCTACTTGTAATTGTCGTAGCGGTAGTAGCTTTGATTTTTACAATGCATAATAAAGCGAATGATATTGTCGGTACAGATTGGGTATCATCGAGTGCTGTAAATGCAAGCGGCGATGAAGTGGAAATGGCAGAGGTTTATAATACAAGCTATACTTCGTATCGAGGCTCGCTTTCATTTAAGGATGACGGTACTTTTTCGCTTTGGCTCACACCCGGCACATCAGAGGACGGTACGCACTCCGGAAAGTATACTGTAAACGGCGATACAATTACCGCCGCTTTTGATGACGGAGAAACTACAACAAGTTTTTATATTCACCGTAACGGTGATAAAATTGAATCAATTTCATTGAATTATGAAGATTACGAAGTTTATTTCACTTTAAATAATTAATATCAAAGCAACAGGCTGTCGCACTTTTATAGCGGACAGCCTGTTTTTTATATATTTTGGAGTATGCACCACCGTACTGCGTAATAATGATTTTAGCAAGTTTTGCATTGGTTTGTTTGATGTTTACGGGATACTGCAATTTTTTTTCATATACAAACATTACAAATCCTCCTCGTTATCCCACGGCCAAGGATTTTTAACCCACTGCCATTTATTAGCTGTATTTGCCTCTTTGCGTAAAGGTCCGTATTTTTCTTCGTATTCTTCAATCAAGGGCAAAAGTTTTTCTTTACATTCTTTTATCTGCGAGAGTACCTGTTGGTCGTATGGGTGAGTGTCAAGAAAAATCTGTAAATCAAGGATTGAGAATTGATATGTTGATATTTTTTTTAAAAGAATTTCTCTCTCAGTCATTTTTTACACCACCGCATTTATTACCGTAAAAAGGCTTGTTCAATTCCGGAAAAACTGTGCCTGCGTCAAGCGCCTGAACAGGGGAGTAGGTTTTTGGATTACTTTCCTGAAACGGAACATATGCCATTGCCGGAGGTGTTTTTTCAGGAAATTTTGATGTTGCGTATCTTGAAATTACTGTATTGATAATGTCCACATAAATTTCTCCTTTCCGAGCTTGTTTACTCAATAACATATTATGCACTTGTATAAAATTAGTACCAAACTGCTTTTACGGGAATACTTTTTATGGCAAAAACTTGAATTGTCAGTGAAATTTTGATAAAGTATATAGGGAAGTTTTGTGTACGAAAGGATGATTTTATGGGCTGTGTTTATTTTGTAAGACACGGTGAAACCGTATGGAATGTTGAAAATAAAATTTGCGGTTCTACGGATATTGACTTAACGCAAAAGGGTCATGAACAGGCTATAGAAACAGGTAAAAAGATTTTAAACGATAACATAAAGGCAGATAAAATCCTTTATTCTCCGCTTATCAGAGCTAAAAAAACGGCAATGCATATTTCAGAAATAACAGGTATTCCTGCTTTTGAAGAGCCAAGACTTACAGAACAGAATTTCGGAAAATTTGAGGGAACTCCAAGAAACGGTGATGAGTTCAGAATTGCCAAAGGTGAATTTGTTTGCAGATATGACGGCGGCGAATCTATGTTGCACCTTGCGCAAAGAATTTATAATCTGCTTGATGATGTAAAAGCGAGCAGTAAAACCTGTATTCTTGTTGCGCACAACGGAATATCAAGGGTGATTAATTCATATTTCTATGAAATGACTAACACTGAATATGCAAATTTCGGAGTTAAGAACTGTGCTGTTTTAAAATATGAATTTGAATGATTTGTGGAGGCAAATTTAATTGGATAGGGTAAAGAAAAAAGAATTGGATTTCGGCAATGATAAAATATTCAGTATATTGTTAAGACTTGCACCGCCTGTTATGCTTGCCCAACTTATACAGGCATTGTACAATATAATAGACAGCTTTTTTATAGGTAATTATTCAGAAACGGGACTTACGGCGCTGTCAATAATTTATCCGATACAGTTGTTGATGATTGCGCTTGCGGTCGGTACGGGCGTTGGTATAAATACTCTCATGGCGCATTTTCTCGGTGTTGACAACAAGGAAAAAAGTGATGAAACCGCAGGCGTAGGAAATTTCCTTGCGTTTGCAATGTGGTTTGTTTTTGCTCTTATATGTTGGTTTATAATGCCGTTTTATGCACAAATATCGACAAATTCACAGGAAATTATAGATGAAGTAATTGTGTACGGCAGAATAGTGTGTGTATTTAGCTTTGGTTTGTTTTTTGAAAGCATTTGGACAAAAGTTATGCAGGCGACGGGAAATATGAAAATACCTATGATTGCTCAAATTGCGGGTGCTTTTGTTAATATTGCTCTTGACCCATTGTTAATTTTCGGTATCGGATTTTTCCCCGAATTGGGGATTGCCGGTGCAGCTATCGCTACAGTAGTAGGACAGATTGCGGCGGCTTTAATTGTAATGAAAAAAGGCTGCAAAAGATCGCCGAAAATATCCAAATACAAAGAATACATAAAGAGAATTTACCACTTAGGTTTTCCGAATATTCTTATGCAGTCTGCATACACATTGTATATATTCGGGTTAAATCTAATATTAAAGGGATTTTCCGATCAGGCAGTCACCGCTTTGGGTTTATATTATAAATGGCAGACAATATTTTTTATTCCTCTCGGTGCAATGCAGACCTGTATAGTGCCTGTTATCAGTTTTAATTACAGTGCAGGAAACAGAGAAAGATGCGGAAAAACTCTAAAAGATTCGGTTATACTTGGAATGGTACTTATGCTTATCGGTGTACTGTGCTTTGAAATAATGCCCGATGTACTTATGGGTACATTCTCAAAGGACAGCGAGGTAATCAGAATAGGCTCATATGCGTTAAGGGTAATTGCCGTTTCTTTTATACCAATGGTTACATCACTGATTTTTCCTGTATTTTTTCAGGCAATCGGTTCGGCTTTTAAAAGCTCCGCACTTACAATTCTGAGAACAATTGTGCTTTTTGTACCGCTTGGTTGGGTGCTTGCACATTTTGGACTTGAAAGTTTTTGGTTTACATTCCCGATAACCGAAGTTATTACAACCGCAGTAGGTTTTATTATGTACAGGAAAAGCATATTTGGCAGAAGGTTAAGTAACGGATATACGATATAATGCTTACAAATTATACAAATTGCCCTGTAATGTTATTGACAAATTTCGCATAATGTGGTATTATAATAAAAATATAATCTTACAAGGAGTATGATTTTCTATGAAAAGAATTAAGACTATTGAAACTCGTGACCTTAAGAAGAGCGTTAAAACAGGCGGTTGCGGTGAGTGTCAGACATCTTGTCAGTCAGCTTGCAAAACATCTTGCGGCGTTGCTAACCAGCAGTGTGAGAAGTGCCTCAGCGAGAAATAATTTAGCTGTGCAAATTTTGCATTAAAAAGGATTTTCAGCCGTTTCACCTTTTGGAGAACGGCTTTCCTTTTGTCTATAAAAAGGATTTGGAGAAAATATATGATACACCAGTATAAGTTAAACGGATATAACATAGTGCTTGATGTTTTCAGCGGCAGTGTTCACTGCGTAGATGACCTTGCTTATGATGTTATTGAAATGTACGAAAATTCCGATAAAGAAAATATTATCAAGGCTATGCTTGAAAAGTACAAAGATATCCCTGAAATTACAGCAGAAGAAATTTCGGATTGCTATGATGATGTTACAGAATTAAAGGATAACGGCAAGCTCTTTACTGCTGATAAATATGAGGACCTTGCATTTGATTTTAAAAAGAGAAACACTGTTATTAAGGCTTTGTGCCTACATATTGCTCATACCTGTAATCTTAATTGCGAATACTGCTTTGCAAGTCAGGGTAAGTACCACGGTGACAGAGCTTTAATGAGTTTTGAAGTAGGCAAGAGAGCTATTGATTTTCTTATTGAAAATTCAGGCAGCAGAGTAAACCTTGAAGTTGACTTTTTCGGCGGCGAACCGCTTATGAATTTTGATGTAGTAAAGCAGATTGTCTCTTACGCAAGAAGTATTGAAAAGGAAAAGAACAAGAATTTCCGTTTTACTCTCACAACAAACGGTATGCTTGTTGATGATGATGTAATTGAATTTGCAAATAAAGAATGTCATAATGTTGTACTTAGCCTTGACGGCAGAAAAAAAGTACATGACCACCTTAGAAAAACCGTAAGCGGCAAGGGCAGTTACGATATTATTGTACCAAAGTTCCAGGAATTTGTTAAAAAGCGTGGTAACAGAGGTTATTATGTGCGTGGTACTTATACACATAACAATACTGATTTTACAAATGATATTTTCCATATGGCAGACCTTGGCTTTACAGAGCTTTCAATGGAGCCTGTTGTTTGCTCACCGGAAGACCCGTATGCGCTTACATACGATGATTTACCTGTTCTTTTTGAGCAGTACGAGATACTTGCAAAGGAAATGCTTAAGCGTGAAAAAGAGGGCAGACCGCTTACTTTCTATCACTATATGATTGACCTTACGGGCGGACCTTGTATTTACAAGAGAATTTCGGGCTGCGGTTCGGGTACAGAGTATATGGCAGTTACACCGTGGGGTGAGTTATATCCTTGTCATCAGTTCGTAGGCGACCCTAAATATAGTCTTGGAAACATTTATGAAGGTGTTACAAATACTGCTATTCAGGACGAGTTTAAACTTTGCAATGCGTACGCAAGACCGAATTGTAAAGATTGTTGGGCAAAACTTTATTGCAGTGGCGGCTGTGCTGCAAACGCATACCACGCTACAGGCTCAATTACAGGCATTTATGAATATGGCTGTGAGCTGTTTAAAAAGCGTATGGAATGTGCAATTATGATGAAAGTTGCCGAAGCAGAGCTTTAATACAATAAATTCAGCGGTATGGGTTTTCTCATACCGCTTTTTGGTGAGTGATTTTATAAATGGGTAAAATATTTACTTTTTTAAAAAAAGAGATTGTGCTTACTGTATCGTTTGTGCTTGCGATTATTTCAATGATTTTTGTAACGCCAAACGAAAAATATTTTGATTATATAGATTTCCGCACGCTTGGACTTTTGTTTTCTCCGATGACAGTAATGGCTGGGTTTAACAAAATGGGTGTATTCAAAGTGATTGCTGAATATCTGCTTAATAAAGTCAATACAATGCGAGGTGTTACGCTGTCGCTTGTACTGTTATGCTTTTTCAGCTCCATGATAATTACAAATGATGTTGCATTGATAACATTTGTGCCGTTTACAATAGTGCTGTTAAAACTTGCGGACAAGCAAAGCCGAGCGATATATGTTGTTACGCTTGAAACAATAGCCGCCAATCTTGGCAGTATGCTGACTCCGATAGGCAATCCGCAAAATTTGTACTTATTTTCGGTTTATAATATGAATATATCTGATTTCTTTAAGACGATTCTGCCGTATGCCTTGATTTCTCTTGTTATGCTTGTATGTTGTTCACTATTTTCAGGTAAATCTCCAATCGTATATAATGAAAATAGGGAAGAATTAAATTTTGATAAAAGACTTATAGCAATGTATATTTCATTGTTTGCAATTGCTCTATTAAGTGTTTTTCGAGTATTAAACTATCTTATACTCCTTGCTGTTGTAATTGTTTTTGTACTTATATTTGACCGCAAGGTGCTTTTAAAGGTAGATTACAGTTTGCTGTTTACTTTCATATTTCTTTTTGTATTCATAGGTAATCTCGGTAATATAAGTCAAATTAACGGTTGGCTTTCGCGTGTAGTTAATGGCTATGAAGTGCCGGTTGGAGTGCTTGCAAGTCAGGTATTTTCAAATGTGCCTGCCACAATTTTACTTTCAGGTTTTACAAATAATGCTACAGATTTAATGATTGGTGTAAATATCGGAGGCCTTGGTACATTGATAGCATCAATGGCAAGCCTTATATCGTTTAAATTTATTCAGAAAGAAAATGTAAGTATCGCAAAATACTTTGGATTATTTACTTTATTTAATGTTTTGTTTTTGGCGGCAAATATAATTTTATGGCTTGTGATTAAATGATTTTGTGTTCTGTTTTTTATGTTTGATAACATTAAAAATTGTGGTTTAGCGGAATAAATTGGAAAAGCAATTATAAAAGTTTGGTCGACCTTTTCAAAGGTCGTGGGTGTGGGCAAAGCCCACAAATACTTTCCGTTTATGTAATCTGACGATAGCCAAACAGCTTGCTGTTTGGCGGCTTGAAAACAACGGCGTTAGCCTTTAAAAATGCGATAGCACCAAGAAAAGGAATTCGTTATTCCATTAATAAAATATAGGTTTTTTTAATGGCTGTCGCCTGTTTTAACAAACTTAGTTTTAGCACGCAAACAGCCACGCTGTTTGCGCCTGAAGGATTGTAATATCGGAAGATTTTATGGGCGCTGCCCAAACCCGCAATTTTTGAAAAAATTGAGTAAACTTTTTTTGTTTTTTGACGGATAATTTAGCATTAACTAAATTTAAATGCCCGACCGACACTCCGCTAAACCATAATTTATTCAACTATTGATAAAAATTTTCCCTTAAAATAGCAAAATCCCACTCTGTTTTTTCAGAGTGGGATTTTTTTAAGCATTTTCTGCTTGTGCTTGTTTTTCTTTTTCAGCCTGTGCTCTTTTTAGTTTTGTTCTCTTAATAACCTTAAGACGGCTGAATTCTTCTCTTTCCTTTTCATCAAGAGCATCGGAAATAAACTTTACGGTTTCTTCAAATTTAGGAATCATAATGTTCTTAAGAGCGTTGGCCCTCTTCTGTGTTTTCTTGATTGATACTGCAAGACGGTAAACACTGTTTTCTATCTCGGCAAGCTCTGCGGTAAGATACTTAACTTCGGTGAATTTCTCGTAAGTTTTATCAATACCTGAGTTTGTAAGTCGCAGTCCGTAGTGCAGGTAGGTTTGAGGCTTTTTCTCGTCAATGGTGAGAATCGGAATTTCAACACCCATTACACTTCTTGAATCAAGTTTTAATGAGTCTTCTTCAGGAATCGTGTTTGAAAGGTCATCGCAAAAGCCGTTTGTAACATTGGCAGTCTGAAGTGCTATGTAAGCTTCTTCATATGCATTGTCGATCTTCTCCTGAATTGCATTGGCGTGGTCGATAAGCGTCATCATTTCTCTTATAAGAATATTACGCTTACGGTCAAGCAGTTCATAGCCGTTTTTGGCAAGAGCAAGCGACTTTTTGGTGTTCATCAGATTACCTTTTGTAGGTACAGCCTGTACAGCCATAGATGCTCAGCACTCCTTTCTGACGGTTATTTCTCAACATAATACTTGTCAAGAATCTGATCGTCAACACGGTCAAGTTCTGATTTCGGAAGTGTAGAAAGTAATTCCCAACCGAGGTCAAGGCTCTGTTCAATACTTCTGTTTTCATTGAATCCCTGATTAACAAACTTTGATTCAAACAGTCTGCCGAATTCAATATATTTCTTGTCGATAGGGGAGAGTTCTTCCTCACCGATAACAGATGCAAGTGAACGAGCGTCAATTACCTTTGCATATGATGCAAAGAGCTGGTTTGCAAGTGCCTGATGATCGGCTCTTGTGTAACCCTCACCGATACCGTCCTTCATAAGACGGGAAAGTGAAGGAAGAACGCTTACAGGCGGATAAAGACCTTGTCCCTGTAATGAACGGTCAAGTACGATCTGACCCTCTGTGATGTAACCTGTAAGGTCAGGAATCGGGTGAGTAATATCATCGTTAGGCATTGTAAGAATAGGAATCTGTGTAACAGAACCGTTCTTGCCTTTAATCATACCTGCACGCTCATAAAGTGATGCAAGGTCTGAGTAAAGATAGCCCGGGTAACCTTTTCTTGCAGGAATTTCACCCTTTGATGATGAGAACTCACGAAGAGCCTCGGCATATGAGGTCATATCTGTCATAATAACAAGAACATGCATCTCAAGCTCAAATGCAAGGTACTCGGCAATAGTAAGAGCACATCTTGGAGTAAGTGTTCTTTCGATAATCGGGTCATTCGAAAGGTTTAAGAGCATTACAACTCTTGAAAGTACGCCGCTTTCTTCAAAACTCTTTCTGAAGTATTCGGCAACATCTTTCTGAACACCCATTGCTGCGAATACTACGCAGAAGTTATTAGCATTTGCACCGCTGATTTTTGCCTGACGAACAATCTGTACTGCAAGGTCGTTGTGCTTCATACCTGTACCTGAAAAGATAGGAAGTTTTTGACCTCTGATAAGTGTCATAAGTGTATCAATGGTAGAAATACCTGTGTTGATGTAGTTCTTAGGATAAATTCTTGAAACAGGGTTGATAGGTGTGCCGTTAATGTTAGCACGCTTTACAGGGAAAATATCTCCGAGTCCGTCAATAGGTCTGCCTGCACCGTCAAGTACACGACCGATAATTTCAGGAGAAAGAGGCATTTCCATTGGGTGACCTGTAAGTCTTGTTCTTGTATTTGTAAGGCTGATTCTTCTTGTGCCCTCAAATACCTGAACAACAATCTTTTCGCCCTCAATCTGTACGACACGGCCCTGTCTTACTGTGCCGTTATCAAGGCGGATATCAACAATTTCCTCGTTGGAAACGCCTTTTACTCCGTCAAGAACTATGAGTGAGCCGTTAATTTCTTTAACGCCGACATAATCTATAATCATTGTGCGTTTCCTCCTTACATAATTGAGTCAAGCTTTTCATCAATTTCCTTGATATATTCATCAAAGAGTTCAGGCTTGCTGTTAGGAATATCATATTTCATCTTTGTAAGTTTATCGAACAAACCAAGCTCAATAACCTTTGAAATAGGAATTTCCTTGGTAACAACCTTCTTAGCCTTATCGTAAAGGTGAAGAATTGTTTTCATCATAAGTTTCTGCTTTTCAAGCGGAACATAAGTATCATCAGCGTGGAAAGCATTTTGCTGTAAGAAACCTACACGAACTACTCTTGCAGCTTCAATGACAAGTTTCTGGTCATCAGGAAGTACATCGGAACCGATAAGTTTTACGATTTCCATAAGTGAGCTTTCTTCCTGAAGAAGTGCACTGATTCTGTTACGATACTCAATAAAGTCTTTACCGAGGTTTTCTTCAAACCAAGGGTCAAGGTCGTTAAAGTATTCGCTGTAGCTGTTCATCCAGTTAATAGCAGGATAATGTCTTGAATAAGCAAGCGACTTATCAAGTGCCCAGAAACAACGGGTAAATCTTTTTGTGTTCTGTGTAACAGGCTCGGAGAAGTCTGAACCCTGCGGAGAAACCGCACCGATAAGTGTTACAGAACCCTCACCGCCTGAAAGGACTTCCGCACGGCCGCCACGCTCATAGAACTCGGCAAGTCGTGAAGGCAAGTAAGCCGGGAAACCTTCCTCGGCAGGCATTTCCTCAAGTCGGCCTGAAATCTCACGAAGAGCCTCGGCCCAACGAGAAGTTGAGTCAGCCATCATAGCAACATGGTAACCCATATCTCTGTAATATTCGCCAAGTGTGATACCTGTGTAAATTGATGCCTCACGGGCTGCAACAGGCATATTTGATGTGTTGGCAATAAGAACGGTTCTGTCTGTCATAGGACGCTGTGACTTAGGGTCGATAAGTTCAGAGAATTCTTCGAGTACCTGGCTCATCTCGTTACCACGCTCACCGCAGCCTACATAAATAATAATATCAGCGTCGCACCATTTTGCGAGCTGGTGCTGTGTCATAGTTTTACCTGTACCGAAACCGCCCGGTATAGCGGCTGTACCGCCCTTAGCAATAGGGAAGAGAGAGTCAATAACTCTCTGACCTGTAATAAGCGGAATTGAAGATGCAAGTCTGTCCTTTACAGGACGAGCGGTTCTGATAGGCCATTTTTGACAAAGTGTGAGGTTGTGCTCAACGCCGTTATCATCTTTAATAACAACAATTGTGTCAAAAAGCTTGTATTGACCGTCAGGCATAACCTTGGTAACAACGCCTGAAAGTTCAGGGTGAACCATAAGTCTGTGTTCAATGATTGGTGTTTCGGGGAGTGTAGCATAAATCTGACCACCCTCGAGTTTGTCGCCAACCTTTACTTTCATTGTAACATTCCAGAGCTTTTTGTCATCAAGAGAAGAAACAGATGCACCTCTGTCAATGAAAGCGCCTGCCTGTTCCTCAATAGCCTTAAGAGGACGCTCAATTCCGTCAAAAATATTATCAATAATTCCCGGTCCGAGAAGTACATTCATAGGTGCGCCTGTACCTGTAACAACATCTCCCGGTTTAAGACCGGTTGTTTCTTCATATACCTGAATTGTGGTAAAATCAGAAGTTATACCGATTACTTCACCGACAAGGTTCTGTTCACCTACATGAACCATTTCCATCATTTCAAAGCAATCAGCATCTTTTACGGTAACAACAGGTCCGTTAATTCCATAAATAACATTATTTTCCATTTGTATTACCATCTTCTTTCGGATAAAATCAAGAAGGTCAATTAGTTAAGAACGCTCAGACCTGAGTTCTCAATAAACCATTCTCTCTGTGCAGAGAGCTTTGTGTCGAGTGTTTCATCGGCAACAATTCTCATTGATTTGCAGTAGCCTTTAAGACCGCCGATTTTGATTGAGTTGTCTTTAACAAGTTCAGCCATTCCGTGGAATGCGGCAAGGATTTCTGTTGAATACTTCATATCCTTTTCATTTATATAAACAACACAACGGTTATCGTCAAAAAGTTCTGCAATCTGTCTTGCACTGTCAACAAGTTTTAATTTATATTCTTTGGTTTCTGTGTATTTAATAAGCTTTTGTGCAGCCATTTCAAATACTTCGTCAGTCATTTTTGCTCTTTCTCTAAAGAGTTTTTTCTGACTTTCCTGAACAAGTCTGGCAAGTTTGCTTGTTTCTACATACTTTTTAGCTTCAAGCTGCTGCTGTATGTAGCGTTCGCTGTCACGCTTGCCGTTTTCTTCGGCTTTTTTGAGTTTTTCTTCCTTTAAAAGCTCAACTTCAGTATTGGCAATAGACTTTTGTTCTTCGGTGTATCTTTGTATGGCTTGCAAAAAGTTATCGGTTTTTGTGGTATTTTCCATATTAATAACCTCTCAGCTCATTCAGAGTTTTACGCCAATAGCGTCCTGAACATATTTTGTGATACTGTCTTTGGTGCGTCCGTTGCCATGACGGTCGGGGATTTCTACAATCAAAGGCTTTTTGCGGTTGAGCTTTAAGTCATAGATAAGGTCAGGGCAGAGAGAAACAAGAGTTTCTGTCATAAGAATAACAGCCACATCTTCTCTCTCCATAGCCTTAGTAAGCTCTCGTGTAACCTCTTGTTCCGTATGAACAACTACACCGTCAATACCTGCAAAACGCATACCCATTTTAGTATCAACATTATCGCTTATAAGAAAAAATTTCATTTTTCGTCATATCCTTTATTTCTTCAATTAGCTGAAGAGAATCAAGATTGAGATAAGCATACCGTAAAGGGCAACACCTTCACCGAGAGCAACGAAGATGATTGCTTTACCAAATGCCTTTGGATCTTCACTTGTTGCACCGATAGCTGCAGGAGCTGCGTTACCTACGGCAATACCACCGCCGATACATGAAAGGCCAACTGCGATAGCTGCGCCGATATATGCAAAGCTCTTAGATGACTGCTGAGCAACCTGTACTGCCTCTGAAACTGTGTTTGCATCTGCTGCACCTGCTACGATTGGGCAAAGAAGGCAAATTGCAAATACTGCTGCGAATGAAGCAATCTGCATTAAAACTGTTTTCTTTCTGTTATGACCTTTTTCGTAAGCCTTTACAGCTACAACTACTGATGCTACAAGAAATACAACAGGGAGTGCCAACATAACTAAATTTAAGATGCTCATAATGATTTACCTCCAAAAATAAATAAACAATAAAATATATAATTAAGTTTTTCAACTTAACTGTTTTGTGTAAGTTTTAGCTTGACAGGTTCGTATGGTCTGCCTTCGCCTGAATAGAAACGGCTGAAAAGCTCATAGTATTCAAGTCTTAATACCTGAATTGCTACCAGGAGAGCCTCAAGTACCATTACTATAACATTACCTACTACAACAATTGGCCAGTAGGCAATAGGACCTGCGGTTTCGGCAAGAACAAATACAACCATCATCATACCTGCGTGCACAAGAACGAATGCACCTACACGCAAGAAACTCATTGTGTTTGTTACATAGCTTAAAAGAACTTCAATTGATTCAAAAATATTTTCAACAATGTAGTCCTTCCAGCTTTCCGGTTTCCAGTCAGGTTCTTTGTTTACCAATCCGCCAAGCGGCTCGGCAAAGAAAATTAAGATAAACGGAATTACAATCAGGAATATAATGTACGGAGCGTTGAATACGGGAAGTCCGAACAAAAGCTGACCTGCAATACCGAATACTATTGCGCTGTAGAAAATTATACCTGCCACACCGCTCGTGCTGAACAATGCTCTGCCATAATCCTTTTGACGGATTGATGTGTAGACATTGAGGAACATTGCGGTAATTAAAAGGAATACGCCAATGCCTATGGCTACAAGAATAATCTTTGTTGCCATTTCGGAGCTCATTACCTCAATAGGCTTTTCTTCAAGTCCGAAGAGAGCTTTGTACATGGGGTCGAGCAAATGCTCAAATCCGAACACACTGCCGAATACAAGTCCGAAGAATGCAGATGAAATACCGCACGGTGCAAGTATTTTACCAATTGCCATCTTTTTGATTTTATACATCAATATACCTACAATAGTAAGGCAGATACCCTGACCGACATCGGCAAACATAATACCGAATATAATAATGTAAGTTATTGCAACAAAAAGTGACGGGTCAATTTCATTGTATTTTGGCACGCCGTACATTGAAGTATAAAACTCAAACGGTCGTGCAAGGAAACAGTTTTTGAGTTTAACAGGCGGAGATTTTTTAATCTCGTTCTTTGCGTCTGAAAATTCAACTGTAACGCTTCTGTGTTTGCAAAGTCGTTTTTTAAGCTGTTTTGCAAACTCGGTCGGCACCCAGCCTACAATAATAAAGCTCTTGTTGTACTGCAAAGCTTTAGTTCTTATAGTTGAGTACAAAGAAAGTTCTTCAAGTTTTGACAAATATTTTAAAATTCTTTCTTTGTTAATGGAAAGATAATCGTCAATACGCTTTTCGGTATCTTTGTAAACATCCTCAAGGTGGGGAATAAGTGCCGTAAGTTTTTTCATATGCAGAGTTGGCGTTGAATTAACACCGATTATGTCGCATCTCTCAAAGAAAAGACTTGAAAAAACTCTGTCAATTTCTTCTGTCTTATCAGCCGGAGCAAGATAAACGCCCCAATAATAAGCTTTATCTTCTGTACACACCGAAAAATCAATATAAGGGTCATCCTTATAATTTTCCAGTTTTACATAGCTGTCCTTAGGAAGTCTTCCGAATCTTGCATTTACATATTTAAGCTCAAGCAGCTTTTCTATTTCAATGTCAAGTCCGACAAAGTGCTTTGTTTCGTCAAGATTTTGTTTTGTCTCAAGCAATTGCTCGGCGGCAAAATCTCTGTCTTCAACAAGCTCGTTTAGTTCATCGCAAATCTTATTGCAAAACAATTGAATATCCTGATATGTCGGATTAAAATTGCTTACATCGACAAGCGGGAACTGCCTTTTTGTAAGTCCTAATGAAGCCTTGAGGTTAGTGAGATGTTCGGCATAAATATTTTTGGTCTGAAGATGTGAAAAACCTTGGGTATTGTTGTAAAAAACAGACACATCATCGGGATGAAAAACTCCCGATTCTCCCAAAACGGTAATAACATCGTCAATCTCATCCATAAAGCCGATTATATTAACAGCTTGCATGGTTGATACAGCCAAATAAAATCACCTCTTTGTTAGTGGTACTGCTTACTAAACGATAAGCAGGGACTGTATTTTTTTAGAATCAAGTTTATATCGTGTACCTTCAATCAAGGTTATAATATTCATAAGCTCGGTTTCGGCAACGAACATATATGAAATCATCACAACAGAAGGATTGTTTGAGAAATACATATTCTTTCTTGCAAGTTTGTATTTTACTCTTGGGCTGATGTCACTTGCGTAAACATAACCTATTTGTTCAATCATCTTACCGGTGTGAGTTTCCTGCATTACGGAGAATACTTCTCCGGAGGATTCCGCACGGCACATTCTGTCGAGAGTTTTTTCACTGATGCTTGAGAAAGGGTAGAGCAGGTTGTTTTTTATTTGCTCCGGTGTAAGGTTATAATACTTTTTAAGACGAAGTACACGGGAGAAATTATTGTAATCGTTGATTACGGTAAAAAGCTCCATAAGCTCTTTTCTTTCAGTGCCTTTTGTTTTGCTCTTTATTACCTTTTTGAGGTTGGAGAAAACAAAAGTATAAAGATCATTTTCAATATCCGATATAGGCAAAAGATTGTTTTCGTCGGGCTTGTATTTTTCAAATATTTGAGAATACTTTGTATTGCTCAAAATGGTGAGAAATTCATCGTAATTTCTTGCAAGCGCAAGTTTCTGCAAATCAATCTCCGTATGTTTTGCAAAATATGTCGGATACTGATAAATAAACTTTTCAGTAGATGAAGTATTCAGCAAAGTGAGAAAGCGCATTATCTGTTCAATCTCGGTTCTGCTTATAACATAAGCTGAAAAGCCGGTGCTCATCTGGGAATCATATCTGCAAAGCGAGTCAAACTCATAGAAAAGATGTTGCCTTAAAAGAACCTCAAGTCTGCCACGGTGAACATCACGCTCATTTATATCACGCAATGCCTCCGCATAGTGCGTATATGACTTAAGATAAGACATTACTTCTGCAACACTGTTTGAGTTAAGCAAACTGTTGTAGTCCTTTTCGGTAAGTCTTTTACCAAACTTTGCTCTTGCTTTTGCAAGCACCGCAAACGAAGTGGAAGACACAGCTTTCGCACCTCCTTTAAAATAATATGCTTAATAAATGGATAGTTATCCGATAGTTCGTTTAGCAATTTCATCTGACCATTTGTCAGCATTTGCCTCGAAATCAGATTTAAGTTTAATTAAAACAGATTTATGCTTCTGACGAGTATCCTGCCACTGATGTCTGATGTCCTTGTCAATATAAGCACTCTGGCGCTCAATGGTTTCGTCAGCTTTTGACATATAGGAATCGTAGATTACCTTTGCTTGAGCGTCAATCTCTTTGGCAAGAGCTTCTTTGTTTTTTTGATTTTCTTCATCGAAGGCTTTTGCCTCAGCGTCTGCTTCAACAATCTGTTTAATCATATCCTTCAAAAAATCACCCCCTGAGATTAGTTCTTGAGAGCCTGAAGCGGTGCAGGAATTCTTCCTCCTCTGTTGATAAATTCAGCCGGTGAGCCTTTTCTTAGCGGCATTACAGGACCGTAGCCGAGAAGTCCGCCAAAGTTAAGTGTTTCGCCTGCTTTTTTACCAATAGCGGGAATAAGTCTTACAGCGGTTGTCTTAGTGTTTACCATACCGATAGCTGCTTCGTCTGCAATAATTGCAGAGATAACCTCGGCACTTGTGTCACCCGGTACAATAATCATATCAAGACCAACTGAACATACGGCTGTCATAGCCTCAAGTTTAGTTATGTCGAGATATTCGTTTTCAGCTGCATAAATCATACCTGCATCCTCCGATACCGGAATGAAAGCGCCGCTAAGTCCGCCAACATGTGACGAAGCCATTACGCCGCCTTTCTTAACAGCATCGTTAAGAAGTGCAAGAGCAGCAGTTGTACCGTGACATCCGCATACTTCAAGTCCCATTTCTTCAAGAATATGTGCAACACTATCGCCGACTGCCGGTGTAGGTGCAAGTGAAAGGTCAACGATACCAAAAGGAACGCAAAGTCTTTTGCTTGCTTCTTTTGCTACAAGCTGACCCATTCTTGTGATTTTAAATGCGGTTTTCTTAACCATATCGGCGATTTCGGCAATATTTTTGCCTTCGCCGCCCTTAGCAAGAGCAGCTCTTACTACGCCCGGTCCCGAAACACCGACATTGATAACGGTATCAGCCTCGCCGACACCGTGGAAAGCTCCTGCCATAAACGGGTTATCTTCAGGAGCGTTACAGAATACTACAAGCTTTGCAGCGCCGATGCAATCACGGTCTGCTGTAGCTTGAGCAGTCTGAACTACAGTTTTACCCATCATTTTGACTGCATCCATATTGATACCGGCTTTTGTTGAACCGATATTTACCGAAGAGCAAACAAAATCGGTAGTTGCAAGTGCTTCGGGAATACTCTCTATAAGCGCATAGTCACCGCTTGCGAAACCTTTTTGTACAAGAGCGGAATAACCGCCGATGAAGTTTACGCCGAGTTCTTTTGCGGCTTTGTCGAGTGCGTGAGCAAATTTTACTACCTTTTTACTCTGGCATGGTGCAGCTACCATTGCGATAGGGGTAACTGAAATTCTCTTATTTATAATAGGAATACCGTACTCCCTCTGGATATCCTCGCCTGTTTTTACGAGGTCTTTGGCAGAACGGCAGATTTTGTCGTATACCTTTGTGCAGGCTTTGTCAATATCGTCATCAATACAGTCTAAAAGTGAAATGCCCATTGTAATTGTTCTTACATCGAGATTTTCGTTATCAATCATATTGATAGTTTCAAGTATATCTTTTGTTTCGAGCATAGGTGTTTATCCTTTCAATCCATATTTAAGGGCAAATTAAATTCTGTGCATACTGTTGAATATATCTTCGTGCATTACATGAATCTTAGTTGCAGTAGCCTCTCCGACAGCGTCAAGGTCGGTTCTTAACTTTTCAAAATCAATTTTCTCTTCATTGAATTCAATAAGCATAACCATTGCAAACATATCCTGAAGAACGCTCTGTGTTACCTCAACGATGTTTGCGTTGTCAGCAGCACAAGCAGCTGATACCTTTGCAAGTATTCCGACTGTGTCCTTACCGATTACTGTAATTATAGCTTTCATAAGTTACCTCCGTATTTGCAAGATTTTAATTTTATTCCTGCAAAAGAATTATAAAAGAATTATATGATTGTTTATTATCATTACCTTATTATATAACTAAAATCTAAGAAAGTAAAGCCTTATATTGCATAAATTTGGCGAATATGGTATTATTTATTACGGAGGCTTGATAACTATGATTTTATGTGATGTTCATACTCATTCAAACAATTCTTTTGACGCTGAAAGTACAGTGGAAGAAATGTGTAAATCTGCCCTAAATAAGGGATTTTATGCAATAGCAATTACCGACCATTGCGAAGCACCTTTTATCAAGTTTGGCTATAACAAAGAATTCGGAGATTTTAACGAAAGAATACCTTTATCATTTTTGCAAACCAAAAACGCACAGATAAAATATAGACAAAAACTCAAGGTTTTATGCGGAATAGAGCTCGGCGAGCCTATGCACGATCCAGAATGTACCGAAAAAGCGCTTTCTTTTGGCGATTTTGACTTTGTTTTAGCGTCTTTGCACAATTTAAAAAATATGGAAGATTTCTATTTTATCGACTTTAATAATTGTAATATTTCCGAAATTTTGAAATTATATTTTAATGAACTTGCAGAAACAGCGACCTTCAGTGACTTTGACAGCCTTGCTCATCTTACATATCCTTTAAGATATATTTTTGAAACAACAGGGGAATATCCCGACCCTACACCTTATCAAGATGTTATTGACGATATATACAGAACACTGATTTCAAACAAGAAAGCTCTTGAAATTAATACTTCGGGTTTATTCAAACCCATCGGCAGAACTTTGCCCGATGAATTTCAGCTAAAGCGCTATCGTGAACTCGGCGGAAAGCTTATCACTGTCGGAAGTGATGCCCACACAAGCACTGCTGTCGGAAACGGAATAGAAGAGGGAATAAGACTTGCACATAAGTGCGGATTTAAGTCGTATACTATCTTTGAAAAGCGCCGCCCGATTACTATACCGATAGAATTTTAATTAAACTATATCGTATATCTTAATAGATATTGTGTTGTTTATCATATTATAACGCAAGTTTAAAATAATTCAACCACTAATTTTGGTTACTGTATCTATTAATGTACAAAACTATAAATATTGTTTAATAAACCGAATAAAAACAAATAAAAAAACAGACATTTCTCAAAAGTTGGAAATGTCTGTTTTGTGCTTTAGTTTAATTATATTATGTCAAGACAGCTTATTATAATGTCTTTGCAAGTTCTTTTATGTATTCTCTTAATTGGTCTTTAGTTTCGGGATGTTCAAGACCTACTTCGATTTGAGCCTGAAGAATACCGAATTTATTGCCCATATCGTATCTTCTGCCCTCAAATTCAACGGCTGTCATACCGTCTGTAACAGCGATTTCACGCATTGCGTCTGTAAGCTGAATTTCACCGCCTATGCCCGGCTGTGTTCTTTCAAGAATTTCAAAAATTTCTGACGGAAGAACACATCTGTCTATGATAGAGTAAAGTGAGAGAACTTCCTCCGGAGTTTGCGGTTTTTCTTTCATATCTGTGCATTTAAATACATTGTCGTAAATATGCTCAACTTTAAGTGAACCGTATTTATGAATGTCTTTTGCATCAACTTTTTTAACGCCGACAACACCTTTGCCAAACTCGCCGTAATGTTCAATAAGCTGACCTATGGCTGGTTTTTCGCCTACGATTGCGCCGTCGCCGAAAAGTACGGCAAAAGGTTCATTACCTACAAAAGACTTTGCTTTTAAAATAGCGTGGCCTAAACCCTTCATTTCTTTCTGACGAATGAAAGTGATATTTGCGAGATTTGAAATACCTCTTACTGTTTCAAGAAAATCAAGTTTGCCGCTTTTTTCAAGGATTGCCTCAAGTTCAGGGGATGCATCAAAATGGTCTTCGATAATGCCTTTACCTCTGTTTGTAACGATAAGAATATCTGTTATTCCGGCTGCAACTGCCTCTTCAACGATATATTGAATGGTCGGTTTGTCTACGATCGGGAGCATTTCCTTTGGCATTGATTTTGTCGCGGGAAGTACTCTTGTGCCGAGTCCTGCTGCAGGTATAACTGCTTTTGTAATTTTCATATTTTCCTCCGATATTTGTTTTTAAACGAACAGCGGCATATAAGCGATTGCTAAAAATACAAATGTTGCCACAACTGCTATGGCAAGGTTTACGCCACCCTTGTTTTCAATTTGCTCGTTAATTTTTGACTTTGTGATTGCTGCTTCTTCGTCTGATTCTTTATCAAAACTTGAAGCGTAGTTTTTAATTGATGAAATTTTCTTTATGCAGTGTTTAAAATACATTCTGTTTGTTCTGAAACCGCAGATAAGCATAATGGCAAATCTGATTGCTCCGAGAATGTACGGAACAGCAAAGTACAAAAGATTTGTAGAGGACATACCGGCAAATAAATCGCCGACATTAGCACCGCTGTATCCGCTTTGAAGTATGGCAGAGTAATTATCCATATAAATGTTATATGCCTCTGTAAATTCAGGTGTGGATTGTATAATAAGTGTGCCTGCAAGCAATCCTACCACGATTACCGATATAACAATGCCGATTGCGTACATTTTCCTGTAAAGCATATATGCACCGGGTAAAATAGCAGATACAAAGCTGAATCGTGATTTATTTGTTCTTAAGATTGAACCGAAAACACGCATAAAGTAGTTTGTATTTTTGCCGACAAATTTTGAAACCTCACCTGCGGTTACATTATCTGCCATTTTTTCGTCTGCCTTAAAACCTGCCATCGGATCAAATGCAATAAAAGGTATTCCGCCGTTTTGTGGATTTTGACCGAAAGGAAAACCGTTCATATCCGGCGGAACATTATTATTTCCGTTTACGGAATCATTCTCGGGTTGATTGTCTTTTAACAGAGGCGCTCCGCAATGTTCGCAGTAAAACAAAGTATTGTCGTTTGGATGACCGCAAATTTTGCAGATTACTTCATTGTCTGTGCCGCTCTCTTTGTCAGCTTCAAAGTTATCGGAACTGTCCGGTTGATCATTTTCAAATGAAAAATTTTGTGAATGTTTATCCTGATAAAAGCAGTGTTCCTCCTGCTCGTAGCATTCTCTGTGATGCGGCGTGCCGCATTCAGGGCAAACTACTATATCATCGCCCTCTTTAAACTGTTTGTTACAAACAGGGCATTTATATTTATAAAAATCCATATTTGCCTCCGGGTATTTTTATACAAACTAATTATAACAAATAATCTTATTAATTGCAACCATAATTTATTATAATATTTTAAATGTATATAATCTCTGAATTTTATTATTTAACCGCAAAAAGAATATATTTATTTACAAAATATTGTAATAAATTGGTAAATCTGATATAATGAAAATGTTAAAATTTTTGAGCAAGGAGGATTACTTGTGAATGATAAAGTGAGCGTACAAGTGGTAACCTTTGGAGCAATGAATTTTGCAATGCAGCAAAACTATGTTCCGCTTGTGCGTAGCGTAACGATAAAAAATAACAGCGATGAGGAAATTAAAGATATTATGTTAAAAATTTCCTTTGAACCTGAATTTGCAAAGCCGTTTACACATAGAATTGCGGTTTTACCTCCGCATACCGAAATTGAGGTAAGTCCTGTTAATATTATAGTATCTACGGAGTTTCTGTTCTCACTGACAGAGAGAATTGTTGCACAGATCAGCGTACAGCTTTTATGCGGCGAAGAAGAACTTGTAAATGCCGGTGACAATATTGATTTGCTTGCCTATGATGAGTGGAGCGGCTGCTATATAATGCCTGAACTGATTGCGGCTTTTGTAACACCTAATCATCCCGCTATCTCGGGCATCCTTAAAATTGCAACCGATTATTTAAGAAAATGGGGAAAAAACCCGAGCATAACAGGTTATCAGAGCCGCAATGCAGATGTTGTAAAACTGCAAATGGCTGCTGTTTATGCCGCTTTACAGTCAAAAAATATTGTGTATAATAATCCGCCTGCAAGTTTTGAAAAAGCAGGTCAGCGTGTGCGACTTCCTTATTCTGTAATTGAGCAGAAACAAGGTACTTGCATTGACCTTGCGGTTACATATGCGTCTTGTCTTGAGGCGGCAGGACTTTTCCCTTTAATAATGATAAAAAAAGGTCACGCATACTGCGGTTGCCGCCTTGAAGAGGAAACTTTTGCCGATTGTGTAATTGATGATTTTTCGGCTATAGACAAACGAACGGTAAGTGGAAATGAAGATATTTTGCTCGTTGAATGTACGGATTTTACGGCGGGAGAAAAGATTGATTTTGACAGAGCGGTAAAGCACGGAAAAAATAATCTGTCAGATTCGGAAAATTTTATATGTGCTGTTGATGTTAGAAGAGCAAGAGCGGGAGGACTGCGACCGATTCCGCAAAAAATAGATAGCAACAGTATTTGCGGTTATGACGGGACGGTTGATTCGGTTCCTGATTATCAGGCAGCTGCACCTAAGAAACTTAACAGAAGCAGTACAGGTGTAATCGGATATGAGGAAAGTTCGCTTTCAAGAATACAGATATGGGAGAGAAAGCTGCTCGATTTCAGTTTGAGAAACTCACTTTTAAATTTCAGAATTACCAAAAACGCTTTGCCGATTTTAACTCATGATCTTGCTGCTCTTGAGGACAGTCTTGCAGACGGAGTATCTTTTTCAATACGGGAATTGCCGAGCGAATGGACGGCGTCACTTAGAGATGCAAGGCTTTATGAGATAGAAAACGAAAATGACCTTGCAACAAATATTGCAAGCGAAGAGTTTAAAAGCAAAAGACTTTGTGCGGTTATGCACGACGAAGAACTTGAAAAAACTCTGAAAAATATTTACAGAACAACAAAGTCGAGCATAGAGGAAAACGGTTCAAACACACTTTTCTTAGCACTTGGATTTTTAAAGTGGTACGAAAGCGATATTTCGGAAAAGCCACGCTATGCACCGCTTATTATGATTCCTGTTGAGCTTGTAAAAAGTTCGCATAATAAAGGCTATTTATTGAGAAGCAGACAAGAGGAAACCCAGATTAATGTTACATTGATTGAGTATTTAAGGCAGATTTTCGAACTGAAAATACCGAGCCTTGACCCACTGCCCGAGGACGAGCACGGTACGGACATTCCGCTTGTTTTCAATACGGTTCGTAATTGTATTCTTGACAAAAAGCGTTGGAATGTTGTGAATACGGCTTGCTTGGGACAGTTTTCGTTCGGTCAGTTTGTAATGTGGAGTGACCTTAGAAACCGTGCCGACGAATTAATGCAAAATAAGGTTGTTGCAGGTCTTATTGATAAGAAAATTACTGTTGAGCAGGAAGAAAATCCGCTGACGGTGTCTGAACTTGATGAACGCATCGCACCCGATGACCTTGCAATACCGTTGAGCGCAGATTCTTCACAGATGCTTGCCATTGCAGAGGCGGCTAAGGGAAAAAGTTTTGTACTTCACGGACCTCCCGGAACAGGTAAGTCGCAGACAATTACAAATTTAATCGCAAATGCGCTTTATCACGGTAAATCTGTTCTTTTTGTCGCAGAAAAAATGGCGGCTCTTAATGTGGTTCAACACAGACTTGAAAATATCGGTCTTGCTCCGTTCTGCCTTGAACTTCACTCAAATAAGGCGAGCAAAAGCAGTGTGCTTTCTCAACTCGAAAAATCACTTGAAGTCGGCAGAATAAAGCATCCCGAAAAATACAAAGCAACAGCAGACAGGCTGAAAGCTATGCGTGTGAGTATGAATTCTGTAATTGACGGACTTCATAAAAAGCACGAGAGCGGAATTTCCGTGTATGACGCTATAGAACAATATGAAACCTGTGCCGAATTTAAGAATAAAATAACAATTCCGCAAGAAGTTATTAACACTGTTAATGATGACAGAATAGAACAGCTTTCATCCTTAATTTTAAGTTATAAAAATTCTGTTGAAGGTGTAGGTGATATAGTTAATAACCCGCTTAAAAATATTTCTCTTACAGAATATTCTATACCGTTAAGAGAAAAGCTGTATTCGGATTGTGTAAATTTGCTTAATCTATATAATAATGCAAAATCGAGCGTTGAAAGAATTTTCGGTACATTTAATATCAATGCCGAATTAAGTGAAAAATCAATCAAAAACATTTTAAATCTTTGCAGAGCGTTGCTTATTCCTTCGGCTTTTTCACCAAGCCTTATTCTTGAAAATAATTACAATGCGGTAACTCAAAAGCTGAATAATTATTATGAAAGCATTTGTAACGAAAACAGAGAAAAACAAGAGATTGAAAAAGTGTTTACAAGCGGTATTTATGAGTATAACTGTATTCAGGCTCTTAATGAATGGAATGTCGCTCAATCAAGTTGGATACTTAGCAGACATTCAAAACAGAAAAAACTTTTGAAAGAAGTTGCAACATTTTGTGTTATGCCAAATGCCGTTACCAAAGAAAATATTATCAATTGGTATCAGCGACTTATTAATTTTAATAAATTGCACAATGATAATATGACTTGCGGTAATGAGCTTAGGTATATACTTAATGAATTAGGTTCTGATTTTAAACAGGCAATTGATAAAACCGATTCCGTCTACAATGCGATAAGTGTGTATAACTATAATGAAATCAGAACAATATTGAATGCTTTTAAGAATATTAATCTTGCACAGCTTGGAAACGATGTTAATTGTGCAGAAAATTATATATTAAAATGGAATGAATTTTCCGAGATTTTCAAAGTTAATATTGATAATGAGCAGAGCGACAATTGGCTTGACCGCACCGGAAATACTCTTAATAATATAAGTAAGAATATTGACAAATTGTATGCGGTTACGGAATATAACGCTAAGCGTGAACAGCTTGCAAATGAACAGCTTGAGTGTATTTGTAATGCGGTTGAAAGCGGTATTGTTAATAAGGAAAATGTAGTTGACGCTTTCAGATGCAATGTGTATTATGCGCTTGCACTCAAATATATTTCTGTTGACGAGAGCTTGAGCACATTCAGAAGCAACAGCTTTGAGCAAACTATAAAAGAATACCACGCATTAATTGATGAATATTCAAAACTTACTGTTCAGGAACTTGTGGCTAAACTTTCATCTCAAGTGCCTGTTTCGGGTTCGGCAGGTGCGTCGTCTTCCGAACTCGGTATTCTTAAAAGAGCGATAAAAAGCAACGGCAGAATGATGTCGATAAGAAAGTTGTTTAACGAAATCCCTGCATTATTACGCAGACTTTGCCCGTGTATGCTTATGAGCCCGATTTCTGTTGCGCAATACATTGACCCGTCATTCCCTAAATTTGACCTTGTGGTGTTTGATGAAGCATCACAGCTTCCGACAAGCGAAGCTGTCGGCACGATTGCAAGAGGTGAAAATGTTGTGGTAGTCGGTGACCCTAATCAGTTGCCGCCGACAAGTTTCTTTAAATCAAACAGAATTGATGAAGAAAACATAGAAAACGAAGATCTCGAAAGTTTGCTTGATGACTGCCTTTCGATTTCAATGCCACAGATGTACTTAAAATGGCACTACCGTTCTCGCCATGAAAGTCTTATCGCATACAGCAATATGAAGTATTACGATAATAAACTTTATACATTCCCGTCGCCGAACGACAGAGTGTCGGCAGTTAAGCTTGTACACATTGACGGCTACTACGATAAGGGCGGTACAAAGCAGAATAAAGCCGAGGCAGAGGCTGTGGTAAATGAAATTATCCGCAGATTATCCGATGAACAACTGCGTACAAAGAGTATCGGCGTTGTAACTTTTAATATTATTCAACAGAATTTAATTGAAGATATGCTTGCCGATGAATTTTCTAAAAAACCCGAACTTGAAAAATACGACAGCGAATCCGCAGAACCCGTATTTGTTAAAAATCTTGAGAATGTACAGGGCGATGAGAGAGATGTAATTCTGTTTTCAGTCGGCTACGGTCCCGATAAGGACGGCAAAGTTTCTATGAACTTTGGCCCGCTTAACCGTGACGGCGGCTGGCGCAGACTTAATGTTGCAATTTCAAGAGCAAGACAGGAAATGATTGTTTATTCCACTCTTACTCCCGAGCAGATTGATTTGTCACGCACAAGAGCCCTCGGCGTTGAAGGGCTTAAAGGCTTTTTGAAATTTGCAGGACAGAACCGAAATATTGTTATACCCGACGGCAAAGTTTCTGTTCATAACGATAATAGAGTTATTGAAGAAATTGCCAAAGAGATAGAAAAACTCGGCTATAAGGTGAACTGCAATATCGGTTGTTCGGAATACAAGATTGATATTGGTATCGTTGACCCTGAAAATCCCGACAGTTATCTGCTCGGTATTCTTGCCGACGGTGAAAACTGCAAAAATTCCGCAACATCTAAAGATAGATTTGTATTACAGCCCGATGTGCTTGCAGGTCTTGGCTGGAAAATTATGCGTGTATGGACTCTTGATTGGCTCGATGATTCGGCTCGTGTAATTGAAAAGATTAAATCAGAAATTGAAAATGCGATTTCGGGCAAAAATACCAAGCAAAAAATTTCAGAGCAAAACAAAACTCAAAATTTAGAATTTGAAAAAATTGATACATCAACACAGATTGAACAGACAAGACAGCGGAAGTACGAAACAGTCGATTCTCAAATTCTCGGAAGTTCTGAAAGTTTTTATACAGCAGCGGCAGAGGTCGAAATTCAAAAGCTGATGTTTAAAATTATCTCTGTTCAAGCACCGATAAGTAAAAAGGCATTGTACAAAAGTGTGCTTTCGGCTTACGGCATTTCTCGCTCGGGTAACAGGGCAGAGGCAATACTTGACGGTATTCTCGGCAGAATAATGCACTTTGAAACCTCTGACAACGGGGTGATATTCGTATGGCAGCCCGAACAAAAACCTGATGAATACAATGTTTATCGTGTGTCGGAGCAAAACGAGAATAGGCGCAATATTGACGATATTTCCTCAAAAGAAATATTAAATGCAGTCATTCAAGTTTTGAGCGAACAAGGCGGTATGCAAAAATCTGACCTTATTAAAGAAAGTGCCAAAAAGTTCGGTTTTACAAGAACAGGCACGCTTATTGATACAACGGTCGGTTTTGCTGTCGATAACGCAATCAAAAACGGCAAACTTGTTGTATCGCAGGACGGAAAAATTACAGATAAAACATAATTATAAGATAGGAGAAATATAATGCCGGATAATGAAGAAAAGATTTTTCAATAAAATCTCAATGAAAAAGCGCCGCAACCCGGTATGATGTTTTTTGTGCATTTGCTTTTTGAAAAAATGTGAAATTCCGCAGTAGTCGGTAATGAATGAAATAATGGAAAAACATCTTGGCAAAACCGAATGTTTTTCTTATTAAATGTTTTTCTTATTATAAATTATCGGCAGGTTTTATTCCTGAAAAATATATAGCACATTTTAAAGACGCTGATGTTAATACGGGAGAATATGCAACGGGAAAGCGGGAATAAATTATTTACGCAAATTCCTTATTATAAAAAACAGTTTACATTTATCGGCTAATTTGCTATAATAAAATTGTATGTAAAATAGTAATCTGATTTTTAGAGCTATATATCAAATTAAGACAGGAATGGTATATTTTATGGTACAATTTGAGGAATTATTGTTAAAGGTTCAGGCACTTAAACCTGAAATTGACGATTTGTCAGACGCTCTCGGTATGAAAGGTATGCTTTCTGAAATTCAGCAGCTTGAGCTTAAAGCTACCGAACCGGGGTTTTGGGACGATGTAGAAAAATCTCAAAAAGTTTTACAGCGTACAGGTACACTAAAAGGTAAGGTTGAGGCTTATGAGGCTTTGGTGGCTAAGTATGAAGATACCTGCGCTTTGATTGAACTTGCAAATGAGGAAGAGGATCTTTCGCTTCTTGAAGAGGCTGAAAACGAGGCAGAGGGAGTTAAAGAAAGTCTTGAAAAGCAAAGACTTCAAACTCTTCTTACAGGCGAATATGATAAGAACAATGCAATTCTTACTTTCCACGCAGGTTCGGGCGGTACAGAGGCTCAGGACTGGGCGGAAATGCTTTACAGAATGTACAACCGTTGGGCAGATGCTCACGGATTTAAAGTAAAAGAAGTTGACTACCTTGACGGTGACGAGGCAGGTCTTAAAAGTGCCGTTCTTCTTGTTGAGGGTGAAAACGCTTACGGTTACTTAAAGAGCGAGGCGGGCGTTCATCGCCTTGTAAGAGTATCTCCTTTTGATTCGCAGGGCAGAAGACACACAAGTTTTGCCTCTCTTGAGGTTATGCCTGAAATGGACGATAACATTGAAGTAAATATTGCTCCCGAAGACATCAAAATGGATGTTTACCGTGCGAGCGGCGCAGGCGGACAGAAAGTCAACAAGACTTCATCTGCCGTTCGTCTTACTCATATTCCGACAGGTATTGTTGTAGCAAGTCAGGTTGAAAGAAGCCAGTATCAAAACCGTGATGTGGCTATGAAAATGCTTATTTCAAAACTTATGGAAATTAAAGAGAGAGAACACCTTGATAAAATTGAAGACATTAAAGGTGTTCAAAAAGAAATCACATGGGGCAGTCAGATTCGCAGCTATGTGTTTATGCCATACACAATGGTTAAGGATCACCGCACTTCATACGAAACCGGTAATATTCAGGCTGTTATGGACGGTGACATTGACGGATTTATTAACGCATATCTCAAATGTGCAAGTCTTGGCACATTGCAAAAATAATCATTAAAGAGGTAGATAAAAGTGAAATATTTGGTAATGCTTTGTGACGGTATGGCCGATGAGCCAAACGAGGCACTTGGAAATTCTACACCGATGGAAAAGGCAAACAAGCCTTGTATGGACAGCCTTGCCGCAAAGGCTGAGGTCGGTATTGTTAAGACTGTAGCAGAGGGTTTAAAACCCGGCAGCGATGTAGCAAACCTTTCGGTACTCGGTTATGAACCTGCCGTATATTACAGTGGTCGTTCTCCGCTTGAGGCTGCAAGCATCGGTATTGATTTAAAGGATACAGATGTAACTTTAAGATGTAATCTTGTTACTCTTTCAGATGATGAAGATTACGAAAATAAAACAATTCTTGATTATTGCGCTGATGATATTTCTTCGGAAGAAGCTAAGATTCTTATTGAGTATATTCAGGAAAAACTCGGAAATGATGTATTCCGTTTCTATCCGGGCGTATCTTATCGTCATTGCCTTGTTTGGAGCAACGGTAATCCGCATCCCGGTGTGCTTACACCTCCGCACGATATTACAGGCAAGGTAATTACAGACTACATTCCAAAGGGTGAGGATGTTGACGAGCTTTATGACCTTATGAAGAAGAGCTATGACCTTTTAAAGGATCACCCTGTAAATCAGGCGAGAATAGCAAGAGGCAAGCGCCCTGCAAACTCAATTTGGCTTTGGGGTGAGGGTACTAAGCCTTTACTTGATAATTTCAGTGAAAAATTCGGTATAAAGGGCAGTATGATTTCTGCCGTTGACCTCTTAAAAGGTATTGCAATCTGTGCAGGAATGAACAGTGTTGATGTTGACGGCGCTACAGGTTACCTTGATACCAACTTTGACGGTAAATGCAAGGCTGCTATTGAAGAATTTAAAAACGGTGCCGATCTTGTTTATGTACATGTTGAAGCTCCTGACGAGTGCGGTCACCGTGGTGAAATTGAAAATAAGGTAAAAGCTATTGAAATGATAGACGAGCATATTCTCGGTCCTGTAGTTGAATTTTTAAAAGGCTACGATGATTTTGCTGTTTTGGTATGTCCTGACCATCCAACTCCGCTTTCTATCCGTACACATACTTCTACTCCTGTTCCGTATCTTATTTATGACAGTAAAAATGAGATTAACAGCGGTGTAAAAGTATTCTGCGAAAAAGAAGCAAGAGAAACAGGCAACTACATTGAAAAAGGTTTTACTATGATGAATTATTTTCTTACAAAATAATTTTTCGTCTACATAATTCATTAAAAAATTTACATCCTCACATTTATAATTGAATTAATCAATAAAAATGTGAGGATGTTTTTATGCGTGAATTTATTTTAATTGTAACCGCTGTAATCATAATTGCACTTGTTGCCGTAGTGTTTGTAATAGTGTATATAAACCATAATAAAAAGAACGGTAAGTCCCACAAGCCGACAATTATTTATTACAAAGTCAAAGAAAACGAAACCGAAGATAATACAGAAAATAATTCTGTAAAAGATAATTAATATTATTTTTCGGAATATGCAAATACTTTATCGCTGATTTCTAAAAGTTCGGAAAAACTGTGAATGGTGTAGTCGGGATTTTCTGTATTGCCAAAACCGTATTCGGCAAATACAAACGGCACCTTTGCGTCTTTTGACGCTGTTTGATCACCGATAGTGTCGCCAACATAGAAAGCACAATCAATGTTATTTCTGCTAATAACAAGGCTGATATTTTCGCCTTTTGTGAGTTGGGTTCTGCCTGACATTTCAAAATCAGAAAAATATTTTTCGAGTTTGTGAGCTTTCAAAAATGATTCAATATAACCGCACTGACAGTTACTGATTATACCGAGAAAATATTTTTCGGAAAGTTTGCTAAGCACATCTTCGAGGTTATCGTACAAATGACCGCCTGACTTTTCAAGATACGGAACTTCTACGGCACAACATTCTTTTATAATGTTTACGCCGTTTTCTTCACTAAGCTCCGGCAACATAATGTTTGCAATCTGCTCAATAGTTTTGCCCATATAGCTGTTCATTTCTTCAAGCGTTATTTGTTTTTGAGTTTCGGGATGCTTTTTAAGAACTTCGTTCCATATAGGAAGAATTACATCGCTTGTGTGCCACAATGTTCCGTCTAAATCAAATAAAATTGCTTTTTTCATAATAATTACTCCTGATTTATTATAAAAATTTTCAAACTGATAATATCACACTCTAAAATTAATGTCAATATGAGGTACGTTTTGTAAAAAATAAAATTGTTAAAAATTAAAAGTTTTTTTAAAAATCTGTTGACAAAGTAAGTAAACAGTGATATAATATCTATCGTTGTCGACAGACAATATTTGCGAGTGTGCTGGAATAGGCAGACAGGCACGTTTGAGGGGCGTGTGTTTCACGACGTACGGGTTCAAGTCCCGTCACTCGCACCATAAAAACAGATTAGCTTTTTGTTAATCTGTTTTTTTGTTTTACAAGTAAATTAATAACGGGACTTGAAGGCGACCGTTAAGAAAACAGTCCGGTGGACTGTTTTTAGGGAGAGCGTTGATGATATTTATAAATTTAACAAGCCGTATCAAACGAGGCAGAAAGTGTACTTATTTTTTTCACTCCGTCACTCGCACCATAAAAACAGATTAGCTTTTTGTTAATCTGTTTTTTTGTTTTACAAGTAAATTAATAACGGGACTTGAAGGCGACCGTTAAGAAAAGGAGCTGTAAAAAACAGCCCAAATAAAAAAACGACTGCATTCTGACCGAAAGGTAGGAATGCAGTCGTTTTTGTAATATAATTTACTATCAATGAAAAACCATATCAACAAGGTACATTATACACCGTATCAATTAAAATTATAACCGGAAATTGGAAAAATAATAGAAATTTCTGATCCGGTATATACATTTAACGAGGTTTTTCATCATATTGCTCTAAATAAACACCTTGCTGTTAAGGAAAGCAGGATATGTTGCATATCTACATAGACGGAACAAAGATAACTGCCAATGCAAATAAGGGTAACGACCGATTATTGCCGGATACAATATTTAGCAATACAAGCAAAAAAAATCACCGAGACTCACTTTTTCGTGAATCTCGGTTTTTTAATATGCTGTTTCTTTACAGCACCTTTTGTGGAGCGGATGATGGGAATCGAACCCACACGATCAGCTTGGAAGGCTGAAGTTCTACCACTAAACTACATCCGCTTATCTATGTAACAAATAGTATTATATCATTACAGATAATATTTGTCAAGCGTTAATTTCAGATTATAAAAATTTTAAGAAAATTTTAACTGTTCTATATTAAACTCTAAGTTTAACGATAATTATAATTTTAACATACATCAAGATATATAATATCATTTATACAAATTACTTACTTATTATTTTTACCGAAGGATAACTTATTATATCTTTGATAATCAATTATAAAATGTTGGTAACACGAAAAAATAGCAGAAAATGCCAAATATCAAAGTTAGTAAATGCTAACTTTGATTTAAAACCACATTTATAAAAAATTTATAATATAATATCTCAAATAGTATTATATATACAAGCAACTAATTTTTAATAGTAATAATATACTAAAAATACATCTGTATATTTAAATAAATGCATTTATTATGTTATAATATACAAAGAAATATATCTCAAATTGTTCAAGTGTACAGATGTAAACTTTTCACTCGGTGTAAGTATGATTTCAATGTGGATATTCAGAATAGTTTGCAGTTATATACTTGTTATGGTTCTTGATATGGGCGTTTTGGGTGTATGGATCGGTATGTTTGTTGATTGGTATGCTAGTGCTGCAGCATATCTTGCAAGGTATTTGTCAGGCAGATGGAAAAAGCATAGAATGATTTAAATATTTAAAAATGGAGATAAATTTTGTTTACCCTACCCTCACAATTATAAAAGTTTGACTAAACTTTTATAATTGCCGTGCAAAATATTCCGGTAAATCATAATTTATAATCATTACTCCAACACATATAACGAAATATGATTTTAAAAATAAAAGGCTCTCGAATTTTTATCGAGAGCCTTTTATCTTTTATCTTTTTTATAAATCAAATTCAAAGTACGGATTATGGTACAGTGAAAATGTTATAATATGGTAAAGACAAACCTAAATTGCCAAAGTGAAGTTCGGATTTTTGAGGAAAAAACGAGAAATACCACGGGTTCACCTTGACAAAAGAGTATGGTAAAGACAAAATCCAATTTGGATAGATTAAAAAAGTGGTGTAAATAAATATTATTTAAAATCCATTTTGGAAAGATTTATTAAATTATATCATAATTAATTGTAAATATCAAATGTACTAAATTTATAAAAATAAATGTATTTATAAGTTCATTTATAAAAAAATTTATTAGAAAATATATATTAGGTATTGACAAACAAAATTGTGAACGCTATACTGTAATTAGAGTTGTGAAATATCATAACTCTAATAACGAAATCTAATACTATTAAAATAATAAATGGAGGTAAATATGAAAATCTTATTGCGATTTTATTTGCAAAACAATAAGCTGCCGATTGATTATCGACGAATTATGCTTTCGTTTTTTAAACGGTCACTGTCAGATATTGCCGAGGGAAAATATTATGAAAAATATTATTTTACACCGGAACGCAGAAATTTTACTTTTGCGGTGAATCTGCCTATGCCGAAGTTTTCTAAAACGGAAATTCAACTCGGGAAAAATCAACTAAACATTACTTTTTCAACGGCTGACTATAATACGGGATGTATTTTTATGTCTGCTTTTATAAAGCAAAAGGACAAGCCGATTCCCGCTCCGCTTGGCAACGAAATGAAACTTGTCAGTGTTAATCTTGTGCCGGAAAAAAATGTTACTTCATCATCCGCTGTTGTGAAAATGTTTAGCCCTTTGTGTATCAGATTACATAAAGCCGAGAATAATTCGGATAAGTATATTTCGGTTGCAAATCCGGATTTTACGGAGATTGCAAAACAGGTAATTAAAGAGCAGCTTGTTGAAAGCGGTTTTGACGAGAAGTTAATTTCAAACTTTGAAATTAAACCGTTAAACGCAAAAAAAACAGTGGTTTATCACTACAAAAACTACATTGAATGCAGTTTAGGCAGTTTTAGTATTAATGCCGATAAATCGGTTATTAATTATCTGCTGAAAAGCGGTATAGGTTCACGAAAATCCGCAGGATTTGGCTTTGCCGAGCTTTTATCGGAGGGAGGTGAACCGAATTAATGAAAACAAAGATTGATTACTTTGATTATGACACTTTGCTGCAGCCTACCGATTGGAGGTTTGCGGCAGCCGTTGTAGGTTTATGTAAATATTTTGATTACTTTGAAATTGATTACAAAGTCCTCTATGATGTTGAAGAAAAGCCCGATAATTATATCCACGGCTTTGACGGTATTATTTACAAAAGTGAAGATATAACAGAAGAAAAATATCTTGAGTTTGCAGAGAACTATTTTGAAAAATATATGACTCACAAAAATATTTTAAACATTCTCGAAAGTCAAGAATTCAGTGAAGAACAAATTAAATTGGTAAACGACCTTGTTAAGAGCAAAACAGTTCTTAAAGGGCTATTTGACAAAATAAAATTTGATGGAACAAATAAAGATATTTTTATTTCAACCATTGAAGAAAACAGGGCGGAAATTATAAAGAATATCTTTAAAAACGGCAATAACCTTTATAAGAATTACTGCAATGAACGACTTATTTTTACCGAAGATAACAGCACTTGCAGACTTAGAGGCTACAATGTTGACAAAGACAGAAAAACAAGTAATCTCGGCTTTTGTTTTTCAAAGGAAAGTTTTGAGAGCAATGATATTTTAGAATTTGATTTTATACCGTTTGCTTTCTCAAATCCTGATATGAGAGAAACTTATTTTGTGAATAACAATTTTTCTGTTAAGTCTTTAACTCAAACAAACTATGCTTTTTCAAATCAACTTAGCAGTACAGAAAATAAGGACGACAAAAACAAACTAATGCTTGTTTTGCAAAATTCAAAGGATTATATAAGCTATGATGTTGAAATTATATCAAAATCACAGGATAAGGCTTATTACGAAACATTCTTTGTACGACTTGAAAGATTAAAAAAGTTAAGAGAATTATCGGGGAAATCATTAAACTTTGTCAAAAAAATCAATGATGATTATTGGTTTAATCTTGAGAAAGAAGTTTATATGCGTTGTATGAATAATATTTTACTTGATGATGTTATTCTTAAAATGTTTAAATTGTTTTATTTTGAGGAAAGCGAGAAAAAGAATAGCAAAGCTATAAGTGAAATTCGTAAAACTCAAAAAAATATAATGTACAAGATAGGCTTATTAGTTGATATAAATGTATCGTGGAAAGGAAATGAAATTATGGACGAAATTAAGTCAGCAAAAAGTTGTGGATTTTTAACTTCCAAAAAACTAATTGAAATGAAAAGCAGTAATAAAATTAATTCATATAAGCAAAAAATAATCAGTGCTCTTTGCGCACATGATTACGACAGAGCAAAAGAGATTATACTTAGTTTGTCTGCTTATGTCGGAATGGAATTTTCATTTTTCTATACATTTCTTGAAAATGCGGAAGAAAATAAAGATCTTGCATTTGCTTTTGCAAGCGCATTAATTGAAGTAAGCTCAAAAAATAACTAATATAAAGGAGATTTTATTATGAAAAATAAAGCATTAACATTAACTGTAATCGCAAATATGACAAGCAACTACGGCGAAAGCCTAGGTAATATTTCAAGTGTACAAAAGGTATTCAGAGGCGGAAAAGAGTACGCTACAAGAAGTCGTGAGAGCCTTAAAAACGCTATCTGTGTTCAGTCGGGTTTTTATGATGATTTACAGACATCAATCGACGGAGCAATGCAGAAACTTGTTAATGAAGATGTAAATGCCGCAACATGCCGTGCACTTGAGGGTGGATATATGTCAACAAAAGACGTTACATACATCCGTAACAGTTCTTTCTATCTTACAGACGCTGTTGCTACAGAGCCGTTTATTAATGATGCCCGTTTTCACAATAACCTTTACCTTGCAACCAATTATGCTATGGCACACGGTTTAAATGTTCAAAACAATGCAAAGGATTGCGGTCTTATGCCTTATCAGTATGAATATGACAAGTCATCTAAAATTTACAGTCTTACAATTGACCTTGAAAAAATCGGTAAGGACGAAAACTTTGGTGCAGAGGCAGATAACGCCGAAAAGTGCGAAAGAGTAATTGATCTTATTAACGCAGTAGAAAATCTTTCACTTGTCGTTAAGGGAAATCTTGATAACGCAGAGCCGATTTTTGTGGTAGGCGGTCTTTCACCGAGAAAAACTCATATTTTTGAAAATGCTGTTTCTGTTTCAGGCAAAAGACTTATTATAGAGCCGATTAAGGAAAAACTTGCTCAAGGTTACAGTTGTGCACTTATGCGTAACGGCGAGCTTTCAAACGAGGACGAAATTGTAAGAGAACTTAATCCTGTAAGTATGACAGAATTTTTTGAAAATCTCAGAGGTCAGGTTAAAGAGTATTTTTCGGAGTAAGGCGGAATTAATATGAAAGCAATTAGACTTCATATAAAACAAAACAGTGCAAATTACAAAAAAGAAGAAACTGTACAAAACCGTATGACATTTCCTTTACCGCCGTATTCAACTGTTATCGGAGCACTTCATAAGGCTTGCGGTTATACATCTTATCATCCTATGCAAGTAAGCGTACAGGGAAAGTACGGTTCTCTAAAAACAAAAATGTATAAGGACGATTGTTTTCTTAACAGTCTTAATGATGACAGAAATTTGCTTGTAAAAATGGAAAATCCCGATATGCTTTCAAGTGCATATCAGGTTGTGGCTACTGCACAAAAGGCTCAAGGAAACAGTTTTGAAAAAGGCATTACAATTAATGTAATTAATGAAAAATTGCTTGAAGAATACCGCTTTTTAAAGCGTACAAAACGCAGAATCGACAAGCATAAAAAAATCATTAATAAAATGAAAACTCGGCTCAAAGAAATGAAAGCCGATGAAAATATTTCTGCCGAAGAAGTAAAAGAATTTGATAAGCGTATTAAGCATATAAAGGCTGTGTATGATGAGTACGAAAAGGTAAAGTATACTATTCCGTATTCCCATTTCAGAACGCTTGCAAAAGGCCCTAAGTATTATGAACTTCTCTGCGATATTGAACTTATCATTCATATAGTTGCAGATGAAAATACTATGAATGATATTATGGATAATATCGGAAATCTTACTGCAATCGGCAGAGGAGAGGATTTTGTAGAAGTTCTTGAGTGTGCGGAAACAGAGCTTTTTGATGTTGACGAAGATGTCGATTACGGAGAAGCTGATTTTGATGTTTATATGCCTGTCGAGTATCTCGAAATTAATAAAGACGATATGGATATAATCTCTAAAACGGAAGGCGGATACACAGGCGGTACAAAATATTTAATGCCAAAGGATTACAAAACTGTGCAGTTAAAGGGCGGTATGAGAAAACGAGTGTTTAATCGTGTACCTATTATTTTCTGTCAACTTAACTATATTGAAAACGGTTGTAAAGGCATAATGCTTGACAAAACCGAGAACGGCATATATTCAGTGTTTTTAGCTTGAGGTATTTGTAATGAATATAGAAGATAAACTTGCAAAACCCGAAAAAACAATCGGACAACATTCAAATGAGCTTATAGAGCAGGCAAAACTGCTCTATAAGCTCGGCTATATAAAATCTGATGATTTATACTCTGATTTACTTGTTTCGTGTTTAAAACATGATAACGGTAAGGCAAATTCTCAATTTCAAAAAAGAATTACTAAAGGCGGAAATTTTCAACCTGAACAAGAAATTCCACACAGTATACTTTCGACTTTTTTTATTGATAAATCAGAATGTATAAAACCTATAAGTGTATATTTTGCTGTGCTTTATCATCACTATAACAAAGACTCTCCTGTTACAGTGTTTAAAGAAAACCGTGAGCTTATAGAAAAATTCCTTGCTGAATTTGGCTTTGATACAAACTCTTACAATAAAATGAAGAGAAATATTAAGAAAATCAAAGCTTTATTTGAAACCGAACTTTCTGATGAAGAAAAACAATACGCTGTTTTATTAAAAGGTCTTTTACATAAATGCGATTACAGTGCAAGTGCAGGTCTTGACTGCGAAAAGGTCAACGATTTTTTGACTGATTCTTTAAACAATTGGAAAAATACCCGAAATATACATTACAATGAATTGCAAGAATTTTGCATTAAAAATACCGACAGCAATTTAATTGTAACCGCACCTACAGGTATGGGCAAAACCGAGGCGGGATTGCTTTGGTGCGGGGACAATAAATGCTTTTTCGTTTTGCCGTTAAAAACAGCTATCAATGCGATGTACGAAAGAATTAA